>QWCQ01000694.1_pt1 | contig 19193 bp, 19 predicted proteins | sample 1972701 | NCBI WGS metagenome assembly QWCQ01 (sample SAMN09866704, study PRJNA288562) | Human gut metagenome isolate pre4_stool, whole genome shotgun sequencing... | reverse complement strand
CTGTCACCGTACATGATCTGAACACAGGCGAACCCCTAGGCACCACCACACCTATTGGGAAAATGGGCATGGATGGGGGCGGGTCACCTATGCAAGACCCGCGCTTCGATGTAAACTATATTCAGCTGGCAGACCATGTTGCTGTGGGCACCAACCGTTTCTCCGGGGATAGCCGTGTTGATGCCTATGATATCGAACAGAACGATGAAGTTTGCGTCTACTCCTCGCGGCGTGACAAAACTTACTGTGGCTACGCCTGGAGCACGGTAGGTTCTGTCATCAAGGTTCATATTCCAGGTGGTGAAGCAGATAAAGCAGTGACGTTTGGCGATAGTGGTGGTCCGGCCTGGATTCCTGGTAAGGGATTCGCTGGCGTGCTTGTTTCGATGGGCGGAAAGACAATTTGGTACACCTCCATCGACACCCGCGACTGTACAGCTGAGCAGGTTGTTGACCGACTGGAACCGGAAGGATTCGGACAGCGTACCTGCCCGCAAGGTAGCGAGCATGCAGATGTCTCACCGCATAATTATGTAGGCAGTACTTCTACTCCTGCACCTCACACTAAACCTTCCCCTTCTGTTCCGTCTAACCCATCGCCCTCCGCCCCGAGTAATGGTTCGTCAGCCGGAGGAGTGGTTGCAGTAATAGCCGCAGTCATTGCCGCACTGCTGGGTCTTGCATCTCTAGTTGGACTTCCGGGAATGAGGATTTAAAATAACGAAAACACCCGTTAGGGAGTAGTTACTAAACTAATATGATATTATTCATATCTATTAGATAGTATATGTGGCACGTCAAGAAACTTCTCAAGACGAGACACGGGATACACTACAGCATCCCTTTCCTGGAGGTCACGTAAAGACGTGAACTCCGGAACATGTTTACGAATGATGTTAAACGCACCGTTCAAATCTGCATGAATGCGACACTTATTCTTAGTAACGTAGAGTCCTCTAAGCTTATGTGTACCAGAAAAAGAGTGCTTTGTTACAGCGTCAGGATTGAAAACGGGAAGATTATCGTTATCAACAAAACTTGATTTACTAGTGTAAGACTCTTCTACGAAGATAACTTCCATTCCAGTACGTTCAAGTTTAAAGACAAGGTTATCTATGATCCGTTTTAAAGGCAAAGACACAAACTCTCGATTTCTCTTACGACCCATCTTCGAGTTTTGTTTAATTCCTTCATTCCATCCAATAACAACCTTACTCACTCCCTTCATTTTCAATAGCTCTACAACACGATTATTGATTGTCGTGTATTCATGATACAGTCTCCTGCGTCTCTTTTCCCATAGTCTTGCTTCTTTTCGAGTAACGCCAGAAACATTGTGACAAGAAACACGACTACGGTGAGAATCAACCTCGTAATTAGACATTTGATTGAGATGTTTTAGTAGATACAAGAACACCTTCGGAAAAATCGTCAAACGCAATCGTGTACAGGTAGTTAAGACCTGGATCTATTCCAGCAGTAACCCCCTTTTCCTGTATACGGTTTCTCTGAGACAGGGCTATAGAGAACTTCCAACTCATAAACATCATTAACTATTCTCGGGATAAGTCGTGCCAAAAGTACAGAATCAGGAGAAACGTGTTCTGGTAGCTTAAATCCTTGTGCTGTTGATTTAGGCATAGGTTGTATACATCCCTGCTTTAATGCTTTCTTAGAAAGCATTTGGGAGTTAAACGTAACTGTGTAACGATCTTTTCTATAGCCTGGAAGTTTCGGAGCACAGCCTGGCGTTTTTCTCAAAGCGAAGTAAGACTTCCACGACTTTTCAACATTACGCAGTACCTGTCCTACAAGTTTAGCCCCGAAAGAAGGGTCTACAGGAAACGTTCCATTCTTTCGCATAATCATGTAGTACTTGTGCATAACAGTAGCGGAATAAGCATTTGTCATGTCACGAGTAATATCAACCCCGTAACTATCGGGGATTGTGTAAATTTCACACGAGTGTTCTTGTTTAGATCTATGAAAGAAATAGGATCTGGTTAAAGCTAGAAAAACGTTGTAGGTTTCACGAGCATGGAGTGACATGCAATCATAAACATGAAAATCAGGATGGGAACGTGTAATGATGTAGCTAATTTTCTGCATCGTGTTCCTCCTGTAGATGTTTATTAATTAAGCACTTCTGTTTTTGTAACGAGTACGCCTTACTTGCACCTTCTGTACAAATATTTTACAATGTATTGTGATTATATTGCATTATTTGAGTATATGAATACAATACAACCTACACAGACATCGTGCCAGAATCTACCTGACGCAGTGTTGGCTTGAAAACCCCTTAACGATCAATACCATCATGGAGACTGTTGATCCGTTTCTTGTTGGTGCGGATGAGGGCTGGGTCTTTTCTTGTGTTTCCTTTATTTCTATTGTAGAATGTAATAAAGAAAGGAAACAGAATGAATATGTTTAAAAAGGTCAGCGCCACACTTATCGCAGGAGCTATTGCGCTCCTTAGCCCCATGACCGCCCAAGCCATACAACTACCAGTTCCTGTACAAAGTGAAGTACAGAAGTTAAAAACCCCTACTCTGATCGCTCCTGGAACTCGAATCGAAATCCCTGATTCTAATATGGCCTGCACGGTAGGCTGGATCGCACAGGATACCGAAAACGGAGATTATGGTTTTATCACCGCAGGCCACTGCGGACAAGTGGGAAACTCTGTTCGCCTACCCAACGGAACAGTAGTAGGAACAATCACCAAGCAATCCTATTCCGAAGCTCTCTTTGAACCGGATATCGCTTTCGTTAAGGTAGATGACCATTCCCTGCTTGATTTCAGGATTGCGGGGCTCGACAAGGTAGCAACAGAGCACATTAACCCGGAACTGGTATACAAAGCCCACCTAGACCTCTGTAAGACAGGACAAACTTCAGGAACAACGTGCGGAAACTTCCATGATAAGGTGTCCGACAACCGAATCCAGATCCGATCGGTCAGTGCCCCCGGAGACTCTGGAGCCCCTGTTTATGCTCTAAAGAAGGACGGAACTCCCCTTATCGTAGGTATTCTTTCAGGATCCCCCGACGCTGATGATTCTTTGATCAATGTTCAGCCCTTTAGCGAAAATTCCTTCAGTTACACGGGAATCAAGCCTCTTATTAGCCTATAGAAAGAAAAGCACCTGGTAGAAACTACCAGGTGCTTTCGACTATGTTTTATTCCTCAACGAGTGAGGAAATAGCGGAATCTACATCTTCCTCACCCGAAGCGGCGAGAAAATCTTTCTCTGCTTGAGAAGTATCGGACGCCGATCCTCTCAACTCAGAGGAATCACTCGACTCACCGCTATCAGACGAGCTGGCAGATGCAGCCTCTGCTCGAGCATCGGATTCAGATGATGCCTTTTCTGCAGCCTCAGAATCAATTTCATCACCTACCTCGACTGTGGCAGCACCGTCCTCAGCGGACGAAGCGTGTGGGACAAATTCGTCAGGAATGTTAATCCTGTACTGCTGACCCGTATTAGGATCTTCGAATATGGTTCCGTTTTCTGATTCTGTGGTTTCCATACTAGAAAGCTCTACAGGATCTCCGGTCTCGGGGTCAAAAATATACGTCTCGTCAGAAGTACTGTATCCAATAGCTGAACCCTTCGTGTCATACAAAACATTATACGACCCGTCCTCGAGCTCAGAAACAGCTTCCTTCACTCCCTTGGAAGAAGCAGTAGAGTCGTCAATGTCTTCCGCAGACACTGAATCTCCTTCGGAATCCTCGGCTTGGTTTTCTTCTAACATATCACTGAGCATCTTATCGATATCGATCTCTTCATCATCAAGACCTTCAGTGAGGTTCTTAATGTCGAACGGGGTGCCAGAACCGCCACCGGAACGACCTCCGCCTCCGAAGGAAGGGGATCCTCCTCCACCTCCGAAAGATGGAGAACCACCCATCATACGAGGAGCGCCACCTCCGCCTCCTGCGGAACCTCCTCCACCACCGCCAGAAGGAGCAGAGGAAGTCTTAGTCCCTTTTTTCTCTAGCTTTTCTGCCTTTTCCTTTTGGGCCTTGTCATTTGCAGCCTTCTCTTCGGCCTTACGGTCAGCATCCTTAGCTATGGACTCATCATTAATTTCACGAGTACGATCAGACATCAGTTCATTATTTTTTCCATGCAAATGAGAATATGCAGACCCCGCAAAATCTTCAGGTTTTAAGCGGCCAGAAACTCCAGGCTTCGAGAAAACTGAAAGTCCACCATCCATGCGATAGTCTCCACCCTTTTCTCCCTTTAGCATGGCTGAAATGTTATCTACCTTACTAAGGTCATTACGATACCCTCGAATACCCTCACAAATAGCTTCCGTGCTCGAGTTGTGTGTAGAACGTTCACTACTTGCAATTCCTTCTACAATTCCATCTACCTCGCCAGAATCAACACTGCTTACTCCCTTGCCGGTCGAAGAAACCTTAGTGATCTCCCCCTTTTCCCTAGCAATATCAGTAATAATAGTAGCGTCAACTTTAGAGCCCATAGCGCTAATCTTTTTACTGTCTTGATCTTTAACGGGGAGGGCTTCTAGCTTTTTCACGTTGTCAGCCTTAAGCCAATCATTTTGATTAATGACATTTTCTTCCTTGACTTTCAAGGCCAAATCAGCACGCTGACCCACATCATTCATCACGGAGGCAATAAGATCTACACGAGCTAAAATGTTCGCTGTCTTACCCCTGATAGCATCAGCTACCTCTCCTTCTTGCCTAAAAACATCGGTTCCTAAAGAGTTGAGAATACCAGCACCTACGGTATCTACAAGCTCACTTGCTTGAGTGTTTACTTCCATGGTTTACTTTTCCTTTTTGTCGTCGTTATCTTCTGATTTTACAGGGTTGTCTATGCCTGCAGCTTGTGAACCTGCCTTAATGACAGGGGCTACAGAGTTGATGTCTGCACCATACAGGTCTTGTTCCTTATTAGTAACCTTATTTTTGTTACCACCGGAACCGCCTTTTCCACCAGCTCCAGGAGATCCCATTCCTCCCATAGGCATCATGCCCATAGGCATTCCTGCACGTCCCATTCCCCCCATGGATTTACCACCAGATCCAGAAGCTCCTTTCGCTGTCGGAGTACCACCCGCTGCGGAAGATCCAGTTCCAGCAGAAGACGCGTTTCTTCCTAGACTGCTTCCTAGTGGGGTAGACGTAGAGGTCGTCGGGGTTCCACGTAGCCCTGACGATCCGGTAGATCCTGAAGGAGAGCCGAAAGAACCGCCGCTATAGCCTGAGCTTCGTGGCGATGTTAGACCACTTGCAAATCCTGAAGGGCTACTATACGACGAGCTTGGGGTCGAGGATGACGTTGAAGGAGTAAAGCTTGTTGTGCTAGGAGTAAACCCTGTTGTTGAGGTACTTGGTGTATAAGAGGATGGAGTAGACGATGATGGAGTAAACGATGATGTGTGAGTATCTGCCTCAGCGCTTCTACGAGGGGTATAATCTTCTCCCTCAAACTTTTTCGTGTCTCCATCTTTAGTAGTTCGGATCCCTGTAGTTCCTTCAGAGTCTGATCCGGAATCAGATCCTTCTTCACCTTTGATACCAAACTTGTCTTTAATCTTGTCGTAAATATCGTCAGGGTCTACCTTGTTGATTTCATAGTCAAGGCTTCCTCCTCCGCCAGAACGAGGGCTCCCGCCACTGGAGGGGCCTGGCCCGCCCCCGCTCCTAAAGTAGCCGGTGCCTCCACCAGGGTTACGGACAGGTGCGCTGCCCCTATCTCTTTTATCTTCCTTTGGTTTTTCATCCTTAGGAAGTTCCTCCGACTTAGTGTTGTTCACATCCTTGATTCCATCAATAGGGGAACCCTTTAATGTAGCTCTGTCAAATGCAGAACCGTCAGAGGGTTTATCTCCAGGCTGGAAAGAACCATTGAGGTGACTAAACACTGAATCTTTATAGTCTAATTTTCCTGTGAAGGTGTTCTTCTGGATTTGTTCTTGAGTGGGTAGAGCGTGAGCTAGTTTCGTAACCTGTCCGGAGTGGTCAACGTAGTCACTTTCAACTGTTCTAAACTTGTCGTTGTAAGCGCTCAATAGGTCCACGTTTATAGGATGCTTAGCGATCTGGTCAAACCCTAAAGGATCACCATCAGCCGACTTAAGCTGTGTGATGTTACCTTCAGACACCCCGGTGACATCCATAATAACTTTCTTACCGAACCAACCGTCCTTATCCTTTTCGGTAGCCTTGTGGCTTCCTTCTGATGCCTCATACCACATCTGGTCCATGGAAGAATTCTGCTTAATAAACACAGGGTCTCCGCCATCACCTGACTTGTTTGCTTCGGACTTAACCTGGTCAACGTGATCTACCATCTTCTGTCGGTAAGAATCAAGCTCACTTAGCTTATAGGCAGTTAAATCGACCTTTTGTAAAAACCTAAAGGCTTTCTGACGAGCACTTCGAGACACCTCTCCTGAGAACTCAGGTGCTGTAATAACATTCCCTACTAGAGGACCTACTTCCCTAGTTAGTGAAGCGGCTAGTTGAGAAAAATCTGTATCAGCCATAATTGTTCCTTATTCTAACTAAATTAACTTTGTGGACTCAATTATAACCGAAAAACAGAAAATACTTCTCAGTTATTGGCTGTCTTCTGCTTCCCTTTGGATACGTCGAGCGTACTCTCGTCGCGCATAATCAAAAGCATCGATCCCGTCTTTAATGGTTTGCGTAACAAGAATCGATAACTCTAGAGGGTTGTCTGCAAAATCAACCAAAGCGTCGGGGTCTACTTCTACCCACGCAACATCCCCGTCAATGATTGCCACTGTGACATAAGGATCTTCAGAATTATCTGATACAACCAGAGTCCTCTCTAGTTCCTCGTCAAGACGCTCCGACATTTGCCTAATATATTCACCCTCTTCAGCTGCATCTCGGAAGGAGGCGGCAATTCGTCTCATAGCTTCTGTAGATTCTGACATAATATCCTCTTTCTTTGAAATAAATCATATTGTTTTATGTTATTATACGATCATCCTACAACACTACACGGGAATAACTACAAAAGGAGTGAAAATGACTAATTTCAAGTATACATTAGGAGCTGGACCAGCTTTTGGTGCCCATATCGCCATAGCTCAGGGACTTGTAGGACAGGCATCCACATCCATCTCTTCCGTTTCCGTAACACCTCCTGCGGCAGACGGAGCATCCCTAGCAGCGCAGGTAGCATTCCAAGCTGCGGCAGAGCTCTACGGGTCTAACATACTAGATTCTCTATCTACCACATTTGACCCACTATCAAACTCGTACTCTGCGGTAGAAAACGCAGCGGAATCACAAGACCAGCAAGCCGCATCCTCTACCAGCAGCGTAGCATAAAACCAACAACATAAGAAAGGAAAAATATGAGTGCAGAAGCATGGGCAGCATTGCCCCCAGAAATTACTTCAGGATATGTTGAAGGAGCTCCTGGAACAGCCTCGTGGGAGGCAGCAGGAGATACATTCGACAAGGGAGTATCCCTTATCAGCAATTCGTCTTCAGCATCCTCCATGGCTGATACATTCAGCCAAATGACCTCCGCTGGTGCCCCAACTGAGGCCAGAACTGCAAAGATTGCAAAGGTGAAAACTTGGCTCGAGCAAGTCTCGGAACAACTTAAGGAAGGTAAGGACGCAACTACCCAAATGGTAGATGCTTTCAGCACCCTCAAGGGTAGTGTCGTTCCTCTTCCTGAAGTTCTTGCAAACACTGCTGAGAGACAAACCCTAAAAGTAGCCTCAGCCGTGGATCCTACCGCCGCTGCAAGGCTGGTTCAAAAGGAAGCCGAGTATCAGGCATACAAGGCCAAGAATTCAGCTGCTTTTACTGCTTATGATGCAGCGACTACCGCAGCTATGGACAAGCTCCCTAAGGATCTTCCTAAGTCAGAGCACGTTGGGCAAACCAGCCTCTCTGGAGCTAGTAGTGCTGCTGGAGGAGGTGGTGGCGGAGGTTTCGCTAGCGCAGCCGGATTTGGCGGTGGCGGGGCTGGTGGAGCCGGTGGCGCTTCATTCGGCGGAGGAAGCCGTATGGCAGGACGAGGACCTGGAGGAAGCCTCGACTACGAAATCAACAAGGTTAATCCTGATGATATCTACAACGAACTTATGGAAAAGTACGGTGCTGATGGATTCGACCCTGCTGACTATGGTCTAGAAGGATATACTCCTTCTACAGCACATGAAGGGAAAGGATACACTCCTTCTACATATGAAGGAAAAGATTACGGCTCATTTAGCCCACAAAACAGCGGGGACTACAAGACCCATACATCATCCTTTGCTCCTACCTCCACTTCTTCCTTCACACCAGGAAGCTACAATGGATACAGTCCCGCAGGAGGAGCTGGTGCTCATTCTGGTTACCATGTTTCCGGTGGACCGACTAACTACTCTGCATATGGAACAAAGGGATATTCTTCTTTCCCAGGAGGCCCAAACTCCATGGGTCGCCTAATCTCAGGTGACGCAGCATCAAGTGGATTTAGAGGATCTGGGTCTGGACTTCGTGGAGCTCCAGGCGGACTGGGAATTGGCCCTATGGGATCCAAGGCAACTCCGTCCCAGGCTTTTGGAGGTGTTAAAAACACTCCAACTTCTGCGGCTTCTAATGCTGCACGTGGCCCAATGCTTGGAGGAATGGCTCCAGGCGCTGCTGGTCGCGGTGGAAAGAATGGAAGTAAGGGACAGTCTGATGAAACCAAGGCGTTTGACAGCTCTATCTTCTCTGGAGTTAATTCTTTCAGCGCAACTCGTCGTGAAGAAGAAATTGTAGGGGACAACCAGCCTGTAGAAGAGCAGCGCTAGGGATACTCGAGTGCTGTAAGGTCCTTCTCGTATTATGCGAGAAGGATCTTCTTTTTGTCAGCTAAGTTAAAGGGAACGCCTGATTTGCGCAGTAATGATGTATTATTATAGTCACAAATTACTATCGAGGATCATTATATGGATAAAGAAACTAATTACCAACCGTGGGAAACAGACCACGTATATAGCACAGCTGGGTTTGGATACCCCGTTGTTGTGATTAAAACTCTTCAGGGGATAGACTCAGACACGCTATCCGAAGAGATTACTCGCACAGCACATTATGCTCGCGAAAGATACCGTCAACTTTCCCCGCAAGCTAAGAAGTGGGAACGCGACACTTATAATAGAGTTAACCGCACGTTAGGAGTTCAAAACAATGCCTATTAGTATCAACACGAACCCAGAAACAGAACTTATCATCGGAGATAGGTTTCCCCAACTTAATGAAGACGATTACGCCGCTGATGCTTCTTCACAATCTCGAGCAGGATTTAAGCTTCGTGGACTAACCGGAGAAATTAGCGACAAGCAGCCACGTATTTATGAATCTTTTCAAGGAGATGCTCCTGACGCTTTTATGAACCGACTGCAAGATACCAAGCAAAAGCTTAATAACGCTGCGGATAGGCATATGAATTTAGCTCAAGGGCTCAAGAATACGGCAACGAATATCGCTGTGACCAAAGCTAATATGAACGCTGCCGACAGCAATTACCATGAAAATCGAGACAAGCTGTTCGAGTGGGCGAAGGCACAAGGACTGAACCAGCAAGAACTCAATGCTGAAAAGCAGAAACTTATGTCCCAGGCGCAAGAAGATGTGGAACGATACCACAGTGATTTCGTTCGCATTAAGGATGATACTGATGCGAACATGAAGAACAATAAACCTATTAGCGAAAATAATGTTCTTTCCGCTGCTAGTGGAGTGAAGTTCACAGATCCGAACGAGAAGTTTGATTCTTCTGATTCCAAGACAACAACGTCTTCTTACACCCCAGCTTCTACCTCTTCTACCTCTTCAACCACATCTCAGTCTGCAGTTCCAAGTTACGGAACAACTACCCTATCATCTGCACACACAGCAGCAACAGGCACATCGTCCTTTGCTCCCACAGGAGGTTTCATTCCTTCTGCACAGCGTCCAGGAAGTCCTTCCCATCAGGCAAACCAGCCTGGTATGCCTATGATGCCTGGAGGAGTCCCAGTAGCAGGTGCCGGAGTAACCCCAGCCGCTGGCACAGGAACTGGTTCAGCCCGACAACTAGGCAGCTTCGGCGCTGCTTACAGGCCAGTACGTAAGCGAGCTAGTGTTGTTCCTACTAAGGTAGATGTATCCAAGCACGTTCCAGAAAACAGTGAAAACACCTCCATTGATAAGCAAGTTATAGAACAAGCAGTAATTATCTGGCGCGACCTTATGGACAGTAGGTGGGATACAGGAGTCGCAGTTGCAGCAATTCAAATCGATGACGACAACGTCCACCTTTTCTACGCAACAGACCTATTTGTCAGCTTAGTTCCTACGCACCTTCACAGCTACGCAGACCCTATTGATACATGGGATATTGCGGAAGGATTGCTGCAAAGAGCAAGTCTTGCACGTTCATGGGACGCTTTAACTATGATCGCAAAGGCCACTGACAAAGAGATAGTGTCTATGGCATATGTTGGTTTCGCTAAGGCTCCGTGCACCAAGTTGGACCTACAGGAAGCATTTGCCGCTTCGGAGAATGCTTCTATCGAAACTATGTCTTCTCGTAGCCCTCATGATTTCGTCCCCAGTGACGACACGGTAGAAAGTACCACTGATTTCCTTGCAGGCGTTTCAACCGACAAGACTATTACGTCCGAACTAGCCAAGGCTTTGATGGCTCGTACTAATTTTGAAAAAGGTTTCACTGATGTGATGCCGGATGGTACGTCCTACTCCTACTCTCAGTATCTTCAGAATGCTCTCAAGATCAGGGCGGCGAAGGATATTGAAGACGGTGTCAGTACAAATACCGACTACTACATGTGGCAAAGTAAGCTTATTGACGAAGTAAGATAAGTCACTTAATATATACAAATTTCCTCCAGGATTACAAGATCCTGGAGGAAATTTGTATTGTATTAAATACCTTCCGAAGCGTTTCGTTGGGTACGGATAATCATCTTTTCTTCGTCAATATCCTTTTTCCACGCCTCGTTGGAAGCGGCATCAAGGGCAGCATTCAAAGACTCCACGTCTTTCGTAGCTCTAATAGCCTCTGCCTGGTGCTGTGCATCGTCCGCCATAGCTGTCCACACTCCCTTGGCATCATCTCGAGCGGCAACATACTTCTTCAAGACTTCTGCCTGTGCTGACGTAGCCTGGTCTGGCATAGACCATTTTCCAATCAACTCAGCAGCTTCTCGAGCCGCCGCTGACCGTGCATCCCACGCCTTAGCCACGTTTTCCTTTGTGGTCTCAAAATCATCAGTAACAGCCAAATCTTCCAGTTGGCTTCGCGTATCGTTGACCTTCGCTACACCTTCATTAAGTCTAGTGTGAAAATCCTTCGCTGCGGGGATCTTTTCGCCCTCGGCTAGCTGTGGGGTAGTCAGGAACACGGACTTGCACGATTCGAGATTGTATACCTCGTTTGCGGTAGCTTGAGAGGGTAAAGGTGCCTTAGCGACAATGTCTTTGACCGACGAGGTAAGAAGTGATCCTTGATCTGTGGCGACCTGTCCTGCTTCCTTGGCTAGCTCTGCCGACCGTTCATCAGAATCTGACTTAGCAAACCCGTCCTTGATAGCATTAATTTGATCGGCGGTGGATCGTGCTTGATCAGCAACGAGTGTTAAATCAGGGTGATCAGTATCTTTATTGCTCTTGTCAACTTCTGTAATCTTATCTCCAGCTCCTCTAAGGTTGTTGGAGATTTCAGTTAGCTGACCGACCCAGTGGTCCTTCAGTGGCTGTCCATTAAGCCCCACAGCGCCCTCTGTAGCTACCGATACTGTAGATGGTAGGGTCAGGGTTGTTGATAGAGGCTGGCAGATCTGGTTGTAAAAATCAACCGTTGGAAAAACCACGACATCATCAGCAACCTCATTGGTCACTGTTTGTGTCTGGGTAGCTTCTTGTTCGGATGCTTGTTCAGTATCTGAGCTATCTTGTGCGGATGTTGATTCTTGGGAAGGATTAACAAGCCCAAATCCCGCTATCGAGATAGCAGCAATTGCCCCGATCCATACAGATTTTCCAGCGCTTGACGCCAGCGTAGACCTGTGTAGGGCCGTTTCTCTTGCGTGTTTTGCCATGTATTTCCTTCGTCATGAGGTGTTCGGTGGTCTCCAGTAATACCACGTTTGTTGTGATTGGTCGGTTAGTTCCTATAGTGTAGCACTTTGGGAAGAAAAATACAATACGAGAAGCTTTCTTCTTTGCGGTGGATTGGAAAAGAGCTCTTATCTCATTAACATGGATAGGCATGTTGCTTTTGCTGCAAGTTTTGTGTTATTCTGTTTTATTATAACTCCCATGAAGGAAAGAGTATGACAACACCGGATAATTTTTCACGTCGAAACAATAACCGCGACAACAACCGCAACAACTACGATCCAGACGATGCTCCAACAGAGTACATTCCGTCTGCCTCTGAGTATTATGATGATTCTCGCCCCTCCTCGACTTCTGAGTCTTATTATGATTCTCACCCTTCCACGGCGGAGATCCCTCCAGTAAGACCTCAGCAAGACTTCCCTCACAATTCGTCGTATTCTCGTTACCCTGATTCTGACGGAAACAGAGTGATTACTAAGTATGACAGCTTAGTTGAACAGCATGCTCGTCTGCAGGAAGATCATGAGGGTCTGAAAAATCAACTTGCTGAGGTTGAAGAGGACCTGGAAGAAACGACTCAGAAGAGTAAGTGGATGTGGGCAATTATCGCTATTTTGGCAGTGATTACTTTGTTCTCTTTAATTTTTGCATTCACTCGTTCTACAGGCCCTAAAGATGGTGATGTCGCTAAGTTAGAGTCTCAGGTAGAGAGTTTGACGAAGGAACGAGATGAAGCTAAGAAGGAGGCTTCACAGGTTCAAGGTGATCAGGGTGACCTTCAGCATCAGGTGGATGATGTGACGAAGCGTGCCGAGGATGCGGAGGATACCGTCGATGACCTTAATAAGCAGATTGCACAAAAAGACAACGAGATCGATTCTCTTAAGCAGTCTGTCAAAGACGCTGAGGGCCAAACTTCTACGGTGACTACCACTGCTACGACTACGGTGGAGCGTCCGTCCAGCGATGATTCTAGTGATTCAGATGTTTCTCGCGATCTAGATTCTTTACTTGGCCGTTAAAGTTACCCCCCATTTGTGGTAGATGTTACAAAAACTTTTTGAAGTGAATTTAAAGATTTTGGACACTACCACATTTTTGTGTCTTTGGCATCTATGCGCTCTAGCTTGACCTATTGTATAAGGTTCTGTCAAATCTATTAATAATGAATAACTATAACACTTAAAAATACTGATTTACCAGCAGTTTCATGTAAAGTAAACTGGAGAAAAATGAGAGATGAATAAAGGGTTTCAACGGTGTAAGGTAGAGTCCATCACTCAAAACAGTACATAATAAAAAGGAGATACCTACATGGTTACTATTTTCACCAAGAACTCATGCAACCCTTGCCGACTCACTAAGCGAGCTATGGACAGCGCTGGGATTTCCTACGTTGAGCGTAACGTAGACCGGGACCCACAGGCACGTACCGAAGCACTTGAGTCTGGATTCACTTCCTCTCCTGTAGTCGTTACAGACACCACCTCGTGGTCAGGTTTTAGACCAGACAACATCAAGGCTCTCCAGCGTGAACTCGCTCTCGCTACTGCTTAATCCTCGCACAACAAAACCCTCTTCAGACACACAGTTTCTGAAGAGGGTTTCGCATTCTATTAAAGTACCATTCTCACCGTCTCGAACTCACCTTTGCGGATCCTAGACATCGACTCGCCAGGAGAGTCAGAGATGTACCTCTTGAAAAATTCATCTACTGCTTCCTCAGCTTGAGCCGAAGACACATTATCAGTCGGAAAAATCACAGAACCCAAAACATACTTTCCAAAAGCCATAACAGAACCAACACAGTCCCCATCTACCCAGTGAAGACTCAACCACTGCTGATAAGCGTAAGAAGTGTGGGAACCATCGCTTCCATTAATAGTGTGCGGAGAGCCCCCAAAAATCTTCTCAGTCATATTATCCCACCTTAACAGAAAAAGCTCGAGCTACAGGAGCAACATATGCCTCGTAAAAATCGTTTCCGGTACCCAATTCCTCTGGAATGAAAATGTCAAAATCAATGCGAACTCGAACGCCCTCTCGATCCCAGGTGGAAGACTCATTGACAAAAGCTGTTGCTGCAGTTAATGTAGTGTGATTTCCGCCAAATCCTGCTTCATCCAACGCTCCAGAAACCATATTTACAAAAGCGTCAGTTCCTGGCTTTTCACGCTTAATATGATTAGAGAAAAGTGATCCTTCTGGGAACTCAATCATCATGACACTGCGAACAGGAGACATATCGTTAATGCGAGTAAGAAGAAGCTGAGCACCCTGAATCCCCAAAGCATCTTCATTAACCTCGAGAACAGTATCCTTGTCAAAGGCTGGGTCTCCTGTTGCTGTATCGATCCCCACCTTAGCTTCTGGCACGAGATCAACAAACTTAGTGGTGTTGTCCTTAAACTGTGTCATATTTTTCCTTTTCCTACAAAAACACAAAGTGCAGTTTCTATCATCGTAACACGTGCTTGTTGGAACAATCAAACAAACTCACGTCTAACCTAAGCCATAAGCTGGAGAAAACACAAGAAAATCCCCTTCACTTGGCCTTACTAAGAAACATAATGCTACAGTAAGTATATATTTTTCCACACCCTTAAGGAGATTCCATGAGTAGAGTCCTTCCCTACACTGTCCCTCGATTCACACCCCTAGTTCGAGCCCTCACCATATACTCCCCGTTGCTTTCTATCGAGTATTTTGAAATCAATAACGGAATAATCACAGGAGACTTTTCTGGTAAATTTAAACTAGAAGAGAACTCCTCCTGTAAAGTATCCTATACAACCCCCTCATGCTCTGACATACATTACAACACCCCTCAGGCAATTCAGAGGATCGCGAACGATAAAGGAGTGCTTACAACTCCAATCGGTGACATTAACAAAATTCACCCTAACGTAGCTGTAGGAATGTCACTTCCCGACATACGCGACGGTCTACTCGTCCGTTCATCCACAGAAGACATTGAAGTAACATTCACTAACGTTCCCGGACATCCCTCAACACTGTTTTCTCCTGGATCACTTCTCCCCTCAGTTGCTTCAACAGTCTACTACCCCTTCGAGGTAAGGAACGAAAATTCGTGGGAAACGGAAACAGGGTATATCGATTCCTATGGAGCGCTCAGCTTGTTTAATGGATTTGTCCGTCAAGCAGAAGGAAAGGGCATCGAAGAATCCTCCGTTATTCAGAAAGAAAACGAAAACCTAGAGGATCTCTATTCTAAACTTCCGAATGATAATAAAGAGGATGAAGAAAGTCCGGAGCAAGTTTTCTCCCAGGATGACGATAAGAATAACGTCTCTGAAAAAATGGATTAACGCACAAAACGACCCTCAGCTTCGATGTGAAACTGGGGGTCGTTTTTTGTGTACTTTCTAGGCGGAAATCCGCTGAACAGAATGCATGCGATCGAAGGTCTTTGGGGTAATAACAATCGGAACCCAGTCCTCGGTATGAGCATGTACATGAATAGAATCCGGAACATCAACGTTGTCAATCGTGGACTCGATGTACACATGCTCACGGGCAGACGGAATGTCCTTGAGCATCTCATTCAAAGCCTTAGCTTCTTCACCCATAAGGTGTGGGATGAAAGGATCGCGAACTCCAGACAGATCTGTCATAAAAATCTTGTTAGGGTGGGGGACCTCAACCTTGTAGATTTCCGCATCGTCCATCCAGTCAGAGAAGACCTCTCCTGGGATACTCTTCTTAGTCTTCGTGACCATAGTGTTTCTCTTTCGTGTCGGTGGTGGTGTGAAAAGAAAATCAGTGTCGCAAGCTTATCCTGGAATCACTACTGCAGGCATAACTACAAAGAGAAGAAAGGCTGCAAAAAGTGCCAAGAACACAAAAAGAATAATGTCACTAATTTTCTTTTTCATACTTATGATTATACTCCTACACTAAGCAAAAGTCAAGATCCCCGTGAGGTTCTTGACTTATAAGGAACGAAACTACTTAACCTCGTCCAAATGAAGCAAAACCACCTTATTAGGGCTTCCATGGAAATTATCCTCCAAAGACACATCCACCACCTCGTACCCAGTATCTGGGCGGCGGAGAATCTTATCATGGGCACTATAGGTATCAATGCTCATAAGGAACATCGGAATATTAATACCTAGTCCAGCGATAATGTCCGCGTACTGTGCTCCCTTTTCTACCTGCGACTCTCGAAGCTGTGTGTAATAGGCCACGTCTCCGGTTTGCGCTACCACTAAAATATCCGTGGTGTCCTCGTTCTCCACGAGTGTACGAATAGTATCAGCTGTCTGTTGTGCCGTTAAGGACATGTATTTTTCCTTTTCTATAGAGTAAGTATCTTTCACGTTACCAGACGAATCCTGCTGATGTCCAACAGTGTGCGTAAAAGAAACCAAGCACCTTTCGATACTTGGTTTCTTCAGGAGTAGTATTTCTACTTGTCTGTAGGGTCATCCTTGATGTCTACAGAACTCTCTTCTGTAGGGCTCTGAGAACCCGTAAGATCCAAATCAGCGTCAGTTGCCTTATCGTCCTTCACTGTACCGTCTGTGAGGCTATCAGTGCCCTTATCGTCTACAGAATCAGACTCTGTACTCTCCCCTTGAGCAACAGGATCCTGAGAATCCACAACCGTTACCTTGCCGTGATTCTTCGACTTCTCCGAGTCCTTATCACCATTCTTTTCCTTGCGAGCAGAAAGGAACATCCAAATGATACTAGCAATACCCACACAGGACCAGAATATAATGAAAGCGCCCATGGAGAACCAGTAACCCAACAAAGCTACCTGAGGACTAGCACCAGACACAGCCGGAGCGGCTACCAACCCGACTTGTGCGACAGGTAAACACACCGCCGCAATCCAAGAGAAATTAGTAGCAGCAGTCAAAAAGGTAATGCCGAAAATCATAGCAATTGCAGCAGCAATACTAGGGTAAATGGTATCTGCAGGAGCGTACTGTTTAACAACAGACAAAATAAACGGAAGAGCCATCCACGCAGAACCAATGACTGTAACAAAGGTAGGACCTAAGTACTTGCCCATTCCACGCTCGGCGGTGTCAAGAACATACCCCCACAAGCCCAAAGAAACGGGAAGAAAGATAACGAAGTTCATTCCTATCATTATCAGAATCTCAATCCACTGAGTGGAGAAGAAACCCCATCCAGCGAACTGACCTTGCCGTGCTGCAAAAGGAATAATGGACTGAACGGCAAAACCAGCCACAGAGACGAGAAATGCTCCCGCAATCCACCACCACGTCTTCTTATTTTCAGGGGCGGTCTTTAAAAACTTATAGAAAATTTCCTCGCGCTTCGTGGTGAAAAGATGGACACCCCACGCAGCTGCAATAGGGACAACCATAGAAAAGGCAGTGTGCCAAGTGGAATAGTCACTGGCGAACACATCTTCAGAAAGCAGGTAGTAACCCCACACTCCAATAATGGAAAGAATGAAAATCAACGCCGTGATCAACGACGAATACATATACTTTGTTTGTGTCATAAATGATACCTTACAGTTAGATTATTAGGAATACAAACCTAATCCAGGACAATTGTACCCTTATTCGTGGCCTGGGCTCTAGTGGAAACAGTAACACTTTCGCCACCAGAAGTTAAGTTTGAACCAGCAAAAGCTTGAGTAATTGTAGTTTCACCCTTACGCAACGTATGAACGCGAACGCCCTGAGATCCTCTGCCCTTAGTAGGGACATCCTCTGACGACACAGCCTTCCAACCATCTTCTGACATAGTTACTACCACATCGGAATCCTCCACAGCGAAACCAGCGATCACCGCTACATCACTAGGTAACTTCATGCCAGCAACACCGTTACCAGCGATACCTTGTGGATTAAGAGTGGAGTCCTCACTCGTATCCAGCATCAAAATCTTGCCCTCAGTAGAAACCAAGCACAAACGCTTCTTCCCTGGAACCAAAGTTCCACACGCTACCAAATTGCTGATGTCAGGGGAGATGGTTTTCTCTGTCACCCTATTAGGAAGACCTTTACCGTTAAACAGCTTCACACGTCCATCAGAATACACAGCCCATACAACTTCTCCCTTGCCGATCTTGTCGCCAGAATCCGACAAAACACCTGACATCGTATCCAGCTTCCACAATGCGAGCTTTTCATCATCCGACAGCTCCACACTCTTGCGAACAATAGGCTGTATGTCATGTGCCAACACAGTCCTGCGATCATGCTCAGGGCCAGAGAAAATCTTCAACTGCTCGTCCAGCTCATCCTGGATAATAGACTTACGCTTATCCTCAGATGACAATGTCTCCTCAAGATCCGAAATCTTAGATCTGAGGTCCTTCACCTCCTGCTGAATAGAAATAACATCTGCCTTCGTCAAACGGCGCAGAGGCAGCGTCAAAATATACTCAGCTTGCTCTGGAACAATGGTCAAATGGAATGTCAACGCTTGGGCTGCTTCTTCATTGTCCTCAGCATCCATAATGACCTTGACAGCCTTTTCCTTATGCAAGGCTACCTGCTCAATAGCCTCGGACTTAAAAAGCTTCTCCTTTGTCTTCTTTAAATCAGACTCTGCCCTGCGATAGACAACATCATCACGCATCGACAAAAACTCTAACAAGGCATCCTTCATGGACCACAGCTTAGGCCTACGCCTACGATCCAGCATGTACATCAAAACCTTATAGGTTCCTTCGAGCTGAGTTTCTGACAGGATCTGCTCAATGGCTTCTTCCTGAGACACGCCACGGCGAAGATAGAAAGTAACCTCCATGCCGTTGTCCTTATCCGAGTGATTCTCAACACCACGGATCCCTTTCAGTCCACCCTTCTTCAAAATCAGATCACGAATCTTGTGGATCTGAGTACTCAAACCAAGACCAGGAACGAGCTCCTTCAACACCACAACATCCTTCTGGTTCGGCGGTGCCAAAGCAACAATCTTCGAACGAACCTGAAGGAGACCCTCGCCCGTCTCGTAATACTGACGAATTTGAGAGTCATCGCCGATAACCATAGCTGCTGTTCCCCAGTCAGGGCCAGGCATGATCTTCATC
>QWCQ01000692.1_pt1 | contig 19199 bp, 17 predicted proteins | sample 1972701 | NCBI WGS metagenome assembly QWCQ01 (sample SAMN09866704, study PRJNA288562) | Human gut metagenome isolate pre4_stool, whole genome shotgun sequencing... | reverse complement strand
CACTCCTCCAGAAAGGCTCCTGACGAAGTTGAAATAGTAGAGATAGGCTTTGAGAAAGGAAAATCAATTTCATTAAATGGCAAGAAACTTAAGGGAAGCGACATGGTTAAGGCCTTAAATGAAATTGCTGGAAGTCACGGAATAGGAATTGATGATATGGTTGAAAGCAGGGTAGTTGGAATGAAGAGCAGGGGAGTATACGAAAATCCAGCGGCAAGTCTTCTATACTTCGCCTTAGAGAAGCTCCAATCAGTGACAATCCATCCAGAAGCTCTAGCCTACAAGCAAAAGATGAGCCTTGATTATGCAAATCTCGTCTATGAAGGAAAGTGGATGACCCCACTTAAGGAAGCTATGGACCTATTTATGGAAAAGGTAAATGAAAATACAAGCGGAAGTGTTAAGGTAAAACTATACAAGGGAAATATGTATCCTGCAGGAATTTTTGCAGATAAGGCTTTATTTGATGAAGAACTTGCAACCTTCGAAGAAGATGATGTTTATAGCCAAGAAGATGCAACTGGCTTTATCAACCTCTTTGGTCTATCCACAAAGACCTATGCGTCAGTAATGAAAGAAGATTAGGAGAAATAAATGAAGTTATGGAGCGGAATGCTTTCAGGTGAGTTGGATAAGCTAGCAGAAGAATTTAACGATTCGATAAAAATCGATAAAAGACTAGTATATTGTGATATAGAAGGATCTATTGCTCATGTAGAAATGCTCGGCAAAAACAATATAATCTCAAATGAAGAAAAAGAAAAAATTATCACAGGTCTTTCTTTAATCTATGACAATCTCAAAGAAGGCAAGGAAGAAGTAGACGAATCATACGAGGATATCCACACCTTTGTCGAAGCTAGACTAATCGAAGAGATCGGTCCTGTCGGCAAGAAAATGCACACAGCAAGGTCAAGGAACGATCAGGTTACTACAGACTTTAAGCTTTATCTAAGAAATGAATGTGAAAATATTCTGAAAGATACAAAAGCTTATGTAAAAGCTCTTATAAAGCTTGCTCGTAAAAATACCAAGACCATCATGCCAGGATATACTCATCTTCAAGCAGCCCAAGCCGTAACTTTTGCCCACCATCTCATGGCCTACGCTATGATGGGTCTAAGGGATATAGAAAGAATAAACTCCTTCAAGGAAAGGATGAACGAGCTTCCTCTGGGAGCTTGTGCCCTAGCGGGTACGACCTATGATATAGATAGGGATTTTGTCAAAGAAAAGCTTGGCTTTACATCTCTTATGCAAAACTCCATGGATGCCGTAAGCGATAGGGATTATGTAATAGAATTATCTTCAATCATATCTCTTATTTCTATCCACCTATCGAGACTTTCAGAGGAGCTTATAATATTTTCCTCTCAACCCTATTCATTTGTAAGGATTGACGATAAATATTCGACAGGCTCTTCCATTATGCCCCAGAAGAAAAATCCGGATATGGCTGAGCTTATTAGGGCAAAGGCAGCAAGGCTTATTGCAAATACAAACCAGTCAATGGTTATGATGAAGGGCCTTCCTCTTGCTTACTCCAAGGATATGCAGGAAGATAAGGAGGGGATATTTGAAAGTATAGATACCATAAGGGTTATGCTTAAAATAATGGCAGGGCAGATTGAAAGCCTTAAGGTCAACAAGGAAAAAATGCTGGCCGCCTCGAAGGAGGGCTATCTCAACGCTACTGACGTAGCTGACTATCTGGTAGGGAAAAATCTTCCTTTTAGGGACGCCCACCACATATCAGCTAGACTTGTAAAATACGCCATGGAGAAAGATTTATGCTTGGAAGAACTTCCCCTAGAAATTTATAAAAATGAATCGGACTTATTTGAAGAAGATATCTACCAAGCAATAGATTTATATACATCAGTAAACAAGAGAGATTCCCTAGGTGGACCTAGTGAGAAAGAAGTTCTAAGGCAGATCGCCTATGTAGAGGAAAAATTAGAAAGGTAAGTTATGAAAAAGAAAAAATATGGACTATTAGCTATGCTTTTGGCTCTACTTGTACTTATACCAGCAAAAGCATTTGCAGAAGAAAAAATCGTGGATGACGGAGTGATAGACTTAGGTACAAGTGCAGACTTTCCTCCTTATGAATACTACGAAGGAGACGAAATTGTAGGAATTGACCCTGATATAGTTAAGGCTATTGGTGAAGAGTTAGGCCTTGAAGTCAAACTTCACGACATGGACTTTAACAATATCATAGCAAGTATCCAATCAGGTAAGGTTGACGGAGGTGCAGCAGGCTTTACAGTAACTGAAGAAAGAAAGAAATCAGTAAACTTTACCGAACCCTTTGCCAAGACCAGCCAAATCATAGTTAAGAGAAAAGATTCAGATATCAAAGAAATCAAAGATTTGGAAGGAAAAAAACTAGGAACCCAACTGGGATCTATAGGTGATACCATAGCAAAAGACGACTTCGGAGAAGAAAATGTATCTTCCTTTAATAAGGTTCCAGATGCGATCCTTTCCCTTCAAAGCAAAAAAATCGAAGCTGTAATATTAGATAAGCAAAGTGCCCAAAACTTCGTAAATGCTAACAAGGACCTAGAGATTGTAGAAACTCCATATCTTGAAGAAGAATACGCCATAGCAGTTAATAAGGACAACCCTGTCCTTCTAGAAAAAATGAACGAAGCTATAACAAAGCTTAAGGAAGAGGGTAAAATCGACGAAATAATGTCCAAATACCAAGGTCCTTCCGAAGTAGAAGAAAGCAAGGGACTTGTTGGAAGATTCAAGTCTACAATAATTGATAATGGATCTTACAAATATCTATTGGACGGGTTAAAAATAACTGCAAAAGTAACAGTATGTGCCCTAATCCTTTCCTTTATCCTAGGACTTATTATTGCCCTCGTTAGGTCAGCGAAGATTGATATTGGAGATGAACTATCAGGACTTCCAAAATTCTTGCTTACAGTAATAGACAAAATATTTGCCTTATTTGTATCTATAATCCGTGGAACACCTTCGACAATCCAACTTTTGATAATGTTTAATGTAATCTTAGTCAACCTAGATAACCTAGTTCTAGTTGCAATAATTTCCTTTGCCTTAAACTCATCAGCCTACATGGCAGAGCTATTTAGGGGAGGAATAAACTCAGTTAGCAAGGGAGAGAAGGAAGCAGCAAGAAGCCTCGGCTTATCTAACCTACAAATGATGAAAAAAGTAGTAATGCCACAAGCTGTAAAAAATTCCTTGCCAGCTCTAGGTAACGAAGTCATAACCCTCTTTAAGGAAACATCAATAGCAGGCTTCATTGGACTAGCTGATCTTACAAGGGGAGCATCAATCGTAATAAGTCAAACCTTCGATGCAGCAACAGCCTACTTCTCCGCAGCTATAATCTATCTTGTCATAGTCCTAGTGATGGAGAAAATATTCAAAGAACTAGAGAAAGGATTCCTATATGCTTAAAGTAAAAAATGTTGAAAAATCATTCGATGACTTAAAAGTCCTAAACGGCATCGACCTAGATGTAAAGAAAAAGGACGTAATATCAATAATAGGCCCATCTGGTTCAGGAAAATCAACCTTCCTCCGCTGCCTCAATCTCCTAGAAAAACCAGATTCAGGAGAAATTTATTTCGAAGAGAAGAAAATCAATGATAATAATGTAGACATAAACAAACTCAGAGAAGAGATAGGAATGGTATTTCAAAACTTCAACCTCTTTTCCAATATGTCTATCATAGATAACCTAACCCTCGCCCCAGTTATGAGGGGGAAAATGAAGAAGAAAGAAGCAGAAGATGAGGCAATGAAGCTTTTGGAAAGAATAGGCCTTGCTAGCAAAAAGGATGTTTACCCAGTGAGCCTATCAGGTGGACAAAAACAAAGGGTAGCCATAGCAAGAGCCCTTATGATGAAGCCAAAACTCATGCTCTTTGACGAACCAACAAGTGCTCTTGATCCAGAGATGGTAGGAGAAGTTCTAGAACTTATGAAAGAGCTCGCTCACGATGGGATGACCATGGTTGTAGTAACTCACGAGATGGGATTTGCAAGAGAAGTCTCAAACAAAGTTATCTTCATGGATAAGGGAGAAGTTGTTGAGACTTCAGAAAATCCAGAAGACTTCTTCCAAAATCCAAAAGAAGAACGTAGTAAACAATTTTTGTCCATGGTTTTATAAAAAACTTGACAAGAATAAAAAATAAGTGTATTATATAAAAGTAATACACGAGCGGGATTGGCGGAATTGGCAGACGCGCAAGACTAAGGATCTTGTGACCGATTTTAAGGTCGTGGAAGTTCAAGTCTTCTATCCCGCACCAAGAATTCAAGAGAAACGTTGAGAAATCAGCGTTTCTTTTTTTGTCTGTGGGTAATATGTGGTCAAAGTTATTTTTATAAACTATTTTTTCAAGAAGCTCTCTCACTGACGGAATCCCTTCTTTGGAATCCCTTCTTTGGGAGTTTTTTATTTGATAAATGTATCTATTATCTAATCTTTACAATTTCCCGATACGAAATCTTCCTACTTATGATATAATAAATTAGAGGTAATTATGGAAAGAAAATGTTATGCTAAGGTTAATCTTACCCTCGATAGCCTATCGAAAAGAGATGACGGTTATCATGAGATCGATAGTATTATGGTTAGGATTAATCTGTTTGATAAATTGATTATAAAGAAAAATAAAGAAAACAAATTTAATTACGAAACAAATTTACCTGATATCTGCGCCCTTGAGGACAATCTTATATACAAGGCTTGGGACTTGCTTAAAGATAGGGTGGATGAAAATGGAGTCGATGTGACTTTGATCAAGAATATTCCCCTTGCGGCAGGTCTTGCTGGAGGCTCTACTGATGCAGCGGAGATGATCAAGGGACTTGATAAGCTTTGGGATTTAGGTCTAACTCTTGATGAGAATATGAGTCTTGGCAAAAAGCTCGGAGCGGATATTCCATTCTTTTTCCTAGAATCAAATGCCAGAGCCCAAGGTATTGGAGAAATACTCACTCCTTTTACCAACAAGCTGAAGATGAAGCTACTTCTTATAAATGACGGGACTGAGATTTCTTCTGCCTTTGTTTACAAGAGACTAGGCGATTATGGAGTTATCGATACTACTGGAATTATTGAAAAGCTCCGCAAGGGAGAAAAGTCTGCTATTTCTGGCTTTAGAAATGTTATGGAGGATGTAATCTTTGAAAACTTCCCTCATATTAGGGAAATTTGCTCAAGGCTTGAAGATATCGGAGCAGAAAAGGCCCTGGTAAGTGGATCTGGGGCTAGTGTCTTTGGAGTTTTCACTGATGATTCTAGTCTCGATCTTGCCTATGAGAAACTTACCGGTAAGTATAAGTTCGTAGAGAAAGTGGAGTTAGTAGATGACTAGGATTGGAGTTTTTGATTCAGGCCTTGGAGGTCTTACTGTCCTTAGGGAGCTTGCCAAAACTAACAAGAGCCAGTATTTTTATTTTGGGGATAGCTTAAGGGTTCCCTATGGGGGAAGGAGTGAGGAAGAGCTTAGAAGCTTTTCTTCCGATATTGTAGATTTTCTAGAGAAATTTGATATAGATTATTATGTCATAGCCTGCAATACTCTTTCTGTTACTGTGACTGACTTTCTTAGTGACAAATATAAGAAGAAATTCATTCCTATAACAGAACTTGCCCTTAAAGCTAGCGAGAAATACCAAGGGGGCTTCCTAGTTTTAGGGACTGAGACTACCATAAACAGCCATTTTTATAAGAACAATCTAGAAAAAAATCCCGAAAATATTGTCTATGAAGTTGCTGCAAAGAAGCTTGTCGATTTGATAGAAGCTGATAATAAAGATGATAAGAAGTTAAATGAATACATAGATTCCTATATTAAGATTGCTAATGAGAGAAAAATCGAAAATATCCTTCTAGCCTGCACTCATTATCCTATAATAAGGGAGAACATCGAGAGAAGGCTAGATTATAAGGCTAATATTATTGATCCTGCAATCTTTTTAAGCGAGAGTCTAGAAAGTGCGAGCGATGATTTGGATATTAATATATTTATGTCCAAGAAAACTCCTGCCACAGAGAATTTGATACCAAAACTTATAGATTTTCCCTATAAGCTAAATTATTTGAAGGAGGGATTATGATTTATGCAATAATGGATATTGGAAGTAACACAGTTAGGTTGTCAGTCTACAAACAAGTCGAGGATAAGGCAGTCCATCTTTTTAGCGAGAAAGAGCAAGCCTCCCTTAGAAATTATGTCAAGAAGGGAAATCTTACCGAAAAGGGTATCGATAGGCTAATTGCGACTTTGAGGAGATTTAATGCTATCATTTCAAACTTTGATGATATCGATAGCGTCCATCCTTTCGCAACAGCGACTATTAGAGACGTTGCTAACAGGTCTGAGATCCTTAAGAGGGTTAAGGATGAGCTAGGACTTGAAATCGAGATTCTTTCTGGTGAAGATGAGGCGAGACTTTCATTTGTAGGAGCGAGTAAGTCGGTTGATGTCAGTGAGGGTGTTTTGACAGATATCGGCGGCGGTTCTTCCGAAGTTGTAATAATCGATCAAGGAAAGGTAATTAAATCAACTTCCCTATCTATAGGATCCCTATCAGCCTTTAACGATTATGTAACGGGCTTGTTTACTAACAAGAAGGAGAAGAAAGCAATAGATAATGCTGTAAAGCTTCTCCTAGCAGAAAATAAGATGTATAGGGAAAAGCAAAGTAATCTCGCTGCTGTTGGTGGATCTGCTAGGGCATCCCTTAAGTTTTATAATGAATATTATAATCTTTCAAATTATAATTCGACTATGGATGCCGAGAAGTTTAACAAAATGGTCAAAGAGATTTTGGAAATGGACGATAGAGAAGTCCTAGATAGGATACTTGAGATAAAACCAGATAGGGTTCACACATTGATTCCTGGAATGGTTATACTAAATAGATTAGCAAAATATTTTTATGTAAATGAAATAAATATCAGCCAAACAGGCGTTAGGGAAGGGTACGTATATAGTAAGTTATTAGAAAGGAAATAATATGAACGACGTATCTTTTACACAAAACAGGGAGCTTTCCTGGCTTAAATTTAATGATAGAGTCTTGGAGGAAGCAGCAGATAAGACTGTTCCCCTGCTTGAGAGACTCAAATTTTTATCGATCTTTGATACTAATCTAGAAGAGTTTTTTATGGTGAGGATTGGTTCTCTTACTGACCTATCGAGCCTATCGAAACAAGCCATAGATTCGAAATCAGGCCTAAGTCCCAAGGAGCAAATCGATAAGGTCCTAGAGATTTTACCCAAATCTTATGCCAAAAAAGATGAAGTCTATTTCGATATACTAGAAGATCTTGAAGAAGTGGGAGTAAGGATATCTAAAATATCTGACCTTGATGATAAAGACCTTATATCTTGTAAGAATTATTTCGACAGCAAGATTGAGCCTATACTAAATTTTCAATTGATAGATAGGACCCATCCTTTTCCGAGACTTCCTAACCTATCCATAGTTATAATATTTGATCTTATAGCTTCAGATAAGAAGAAAAAGGATAAAATTGGGATTATCTATCTTCCTGATAGACTTCCTAGATACTTAAAATTATCCGATAACCACTTTGTCTTAATCGAAGATATTATAGAGGCCTTTGCGGGAGAACTTTTCTACAAATATAAAATCGAAAAGTCCTATGCCCTTTCTTTGACTAGGAATGCAGATATCAACTTCAACGATGATGACTATGAGGTCGACCAAGACTTTAGGGACTATATGATGGGTAAGCTAAAAAAAAGAAAGAGACTTCAGCCTGTAAGGGTCGAAGTTGACAGAGACTTAGATGATGATTCTATCAAGTTTTTGACTAAACAGTTTAAACTTGGACGAGAATCAATCTTCGTGACGAAATCTCTTATTCAGTCAGATTTTATCTTTGATTTGATCAGTGACTTACCAGAAGACTTTAGGAAAAATCATAGTTATGATGAATTTAGCCCACAAAGCTCATACTTTATAGACGATAAAAAATCTGTAATAAGTCAAATAGAAGAGAGTGACAAGCTCCTTTCCTATCCTTATGAGTCAATGGATCCAGTAATAAGGCTCCTTGATGAAGCAAGCACAGATCCTGATGTAATATCCATTAAAATTACTCTTTATAGGATAGCCAAGGAAAGTGAGATTGCCAAAGCCTTGATTAAGGCAAGTGAAAATGGGAAAGACGTCATAGTTTTGATGGAACTTAGGGCAAGATTCGATGAAGATAACAACATCCTTTGGTCATCAAGACTTGAGAAGGCAGGATGTAATGTAGTCTATGGATTCGAAAACTACAAGACCCACTCTAAGGTTTGCCTAATCACAAAGGTCGATGCGAATGACAAAATTAGCTATATTACCCAAGTAGCAACAGGAAACTACAACGAAAAGACCGCCAAGCTCTATACAGATTTCTCCTTTATGACAGCAAATCCCGAAATAGGAAAAGACGCCAAGGAAATCTTTGACAATATCCTTATAGGAAATCTCGAAGGAGACTATGAGCATTTGATGGTTAGCCCTAAATCTATGCAAGAAGGCTTGGATAAATTAATAGATGAAGAAATTAAAATCCAGGAAGAGACAGGAGAAGGCTACATTAGGCTAAAGATGAATTCAATCTCTGATAGGAAACTTATAGACAAGCTATCTGAAGCAAGTAACAAGGGTGTCAAAATCGATATGATGGTTAGAGGAATTACCTGTATTCTTCCGGGAATTAAGGGTAGGACTGAAAATATCAATATCTATCAAGTTGTGGGAAGATTTCTAGAACATCATAGGATCTATCAGTTTGGTAAGGGAGGAAGGACAAAGTTATATATCTCATCAGCGGACTTCATGACAAGAAATATCAGAAACAGAATGGAAGTAGCAGTTCCTATATATGATGTTAGAATCAAAGAAAGAATCCTGGAATTTCTTGATATAATGTTTGCAGATGATGTGAAAATCAGAAAATTATCTCCCGATGGGTCTTATTACAAGCTAGAAAACAAAGAAAATCTCATAGCGCAAGAAAAACTAATAGAAATTGCAAGAAAAAGAAGCGAAGAAAAAAATATTGAAGAGACGACTAGCAAGAAGGAAGATGCCATAGGACAAAAAAGAGCGCATAAGACTTCTAAGGAAAAAGAGAAAACTTTTAAGTGGAAGCTAGGTTATTTCTTGGGAAAATTATTTTCATAAATTAAACTGTTATAAAAATTAATCATCTTGTAGAATAATTTTAATATTTTCTTAGAGATTTGATTTCTTTTTATAGCAGTTTTTCTTTTAGATTTTAAGTAAAAGCTTTCATAAATGGGTGGAATTTATAAAATTAAAAGGAAATAATATTTTTTTCACGAAATATCTGAAAAATCTTCCAGAAAGTCTAAAAATACTTGAAATAGGGCTGTATTTTTTTCCCTTTACATGTTATAATAAATATAAGAATTTAGCAATCTAAAGCAAGATTTGTAAGTTGAAATATATTTATGAATCTAGGCAAATGATTGCTTATCCCTTAGACTTTACAGAAGACAAAATATTGAAATAAATAGAGGATGGTTATGTCTAACAGAGGTATCAGAGAATTAAAGAGAAAAAAGAGAAGACAAGCGAAAAAAAGAAGAAAAAAGTTCCTACTAACAAGTCTTGCGGCTATCGCCCTGGTTCTAGGAACGAAGTTTCTTAAAAACAATGAAGAAGAATTTATAATCCAGAGACCAGCCGAGTATAGGCAGGCTGAGGCAAGCGATGATATGGAAGAAGAAAAAGAAGTAAAGATCAATGGAGATAAGATCCATATCGCAACACAAGCTGGATTTAATGATATAGTTATAGAAGAAAATAGGAAAATCGTCGATGACAAGTACCAAGATGATCTAGTGGAGTTTGTTAAATGCGCCAAGACCCAGTACGCCTACCAATATCCAAATGATTATTCCAAGACAGAAAAATTCATCGAAAAAGGCGACTATCTAGCCTATTATGGAACCGAAAATGGTTTTTCAAAAATCAAAATTGACGACAGCTTTTACTATGTCAACAAGTTTGGACTAGAAAAGCTCGACACAGAAGAAAATATAAAAGTCGTAAATGGAATTAGCTATGTAAGCGAGTCTTATCCTTTGCCAAGCGATTTTAATCCTGGTGTAGATAAGACTGCCAAGCGTGCCTTCGAAACCATGCGCCAAGATATGGAAAGAGAAGGGCTTACAATAAAGATAGCCTCTGACTATAGGGATTATGACCTTGAGGGAAAAATGAAAGAAGCAGAAGAAGTGGATAGCGAAAACCCAGGTACGAGCGAGCACCAATTAGGCCAAGCCTTCGATTTTTTCACAGAAGGAAGCAAATATAGCGATAAATTTGCTACGACTAATGAATACAAGTGGCTTTGTGAAAATGCTTACAAATATGGCTTTATTGAAAGATATCCAGAAGATAAACAAGACAGCACGAATCACAGATCTATGCCATGGCACTTCAGATTCGTTGGTGTAGAAAATGCCAAGGAAATCTATGAAAATGATTTAAGTCTTGAAGAGTATTTGAAGATTAATTGATTGTAATTTATTAGAATTTCGATATAATATAAGTGTAAACACAATTAAATTAAGGAGTTTTTATGAAAGCAATTAACACAAATGACGCTCCAAAAGCAGTAGGAGCCTATGTACAAGGTATAGCAACTGATAGTTTAGTATTTACTTCAGGACAACTTCCACTTGACCCAAAAACAGGAGAGCTAGTTACAGAGATCAAAGCGGCTACTAAGCAAGCTCTAGAAAATGTAGAAAACATCCTAAAAGAAGCAGGATCAAGCAGGGATAAGGTTATCAAATGTGTTGTTTACCTAAACGATATCAATAACTTCAAGGCATTTGATGAAGTATATGCAGAATTCTTCAAAGACCATAAACCAGCTAGATCAGCATTCGAAGTAGCAAATCTTCCAAAAGATGGTTTACTAGAAATCGAAGCTATAGCAAGCTTATAAGAAACATAAAAGCGGCAGTTTAATCTGTCGTTTTTTTATACAAAAAAGGAGCTCTCATGGAAGATTTTTTAATAAAAGATCAGATAGAAAAAGATAAGAAGAGAATAATTGATACTAGGAGGAAACTCCACAGGATGGCAGAAGTCTCTGGCAGGGAATTTAATACAAGTAAATTCTTAAAAGAGGAAGTAAAAAAGATGGGACTTGCCATAGTGGAAGTACCAACAACGGGATTTTATGCCGTATTGGATAGTGGAAGGCCTGGCAAGACCCTAGGTCTTAGAACTGATATTGACGCCCTACCAATTTGTGAAAGCTCCTTGAATTTAACTAGAGAAAAGTACTCAGTATCAGATGACAATGAAGCATCTCATGCTTGTGGTCACGACGGCCATATGACAATCCTTCTAGAGAGTATGAAGCTTCTAGTAGAAAATAAAGATAAAATCAAGGGAAGAATTATCTTTATCTTCGAAGAAGGTGAAGAGACAGGCTGTGGAATCATCCCTATGATCAAGGCTTTAGAAAAAGAAAATATAGATGCCTTCTACGGTAACCATCTGGCAAGTTTTCTAAAAACAGGAGAGATAGCAATCGATAAGGGCCCAATTATGGCAGGCTTTATTAGAACTAGGTTTACTATAAAAGGTGTTGGAGGTCACTCATCAAGGCCAGACCTTGCGGTAAGTCCAATCTTTGCTCAAGCTGCTATTATCCAATCCCTTGCATCAAGCTGGGTCAATAGACTAGATCCAACCAAGACCGTAACCCTAGGTCTTTCTACGATCCATGGGGGAAGTGCTCATAATGTCATAGCAGATAAGGTAACAATCGATGGAACTCTAAGATTTTTCGACAGGGAAGAAGTAGATAAGGCAATTGAGCAAATAGATATAGTAGGTAAGAACATAGCCAAGGCCCATGGATGTGACTTTATCAATGAAACTGGAGATGAACAATATGATCCTGTTATAAACGATCCTGATCTTTCAAGATTAATGAAAGAAAATATCAAGGATTATTTTGGAGATAAAATCAAAAAGGATGTAAGGTGGTTTGCATCAGAGTCCTTCGAGCTTTATGGAAAGCTTGCTCCAAGTCTTTTTGCCCTAGTTGGAATGGCAAACGATAAGAAGGGAAGTGGAGCCGAACACCACACTCCAGAATTTGACCTAGATGAGGATAGTCTTGATTATGGAATTTTTGCTATGGTCAAGTTTGCGACAAGCTTTCTTGCTAATAATTAAATTATAATTTCTTCCTATCTTGGGTATAAATATTATTAGAGAGAATTAGGAGGATAAAATGACAATTCAAGTTAATCAAGAAGCAATAGACTTTACACTAAAAGATCAATTCAAAGAAGATGTTAAACTAAGCGAGCTTAAGGGTAAAAAGGTAATTCTTTCTTGGCACCCATTAGCATACACATCAGTTTGTACTGACCAAATGAGATCTCTTGAAAGAAACTACGAAAGGATCCAAGAAAAGGGAGACACAGTAGTAATAGGACTTTCAGTAGATCCATTCCCTGCCAAGGCTAAATGGGCAGACATCCTAGACCTAAAAGATCTAAAAATAGTATCAGACTTTTTCCCATACGCCGAAGTAACCAAGGCCTATGGACTCTTCAACGAAGAAAATGGCGCAAGCAAACGTGCCAATGTTATAATCGATGAAGAAGGAAAAGTAAAATGGGTTAAGGTCTATGGAGGAAGCGAACTTCCTGATATAGAAGAAGTAATAGACAATCTATAAACATTCAAATCTCGCCCTTATTGGCGGGATTTTTTAGTATGACGGGCATGTTCTAATGCTGGGGTGAAATTCCCTAAGGAGCGTAGTTGTCGACGAATCCCATAGCGACTTGCAAGTTTTACACGGCGACGTGTAGGAGAGAAGAAGCAATAGCGAAATCGTGGCTTGACGAACAGGAACAGAATACAAGGCGTAAAAGGTGGGCAAGTTAGCTATAGATAACAAAGACCCAAAAGACAACCGTAAACCCAAGGCGTAAATTCTGCAAGTAAACGATGAAAGTATTAGAGCTTATCCCGTGAGGTCTCGCTAGCGAAATAGTAGTAACAACGAATAGCGAGAAGTCAGCAGAATCCATAGTAGCGAAGAAGTTTCTGTAATGGAAATGGAGCGAAGGGAGGAACGATATTTATTGTAATATTTGAAAAGGATGTACTATGACTTGATGGAACACAAGTAATGACGTATTCATCTCTCAAGGTTCAGATATAAAAAGAATAAAGTTAAATAGATACATCAGTAATAAATAATATGATACAAGAAAATATTGAACCGCCGTATACCGAACGGTACGTACGGGTGGTGTGAGAGGGGCTATTAAATAGCCCCTACTCGATTTTGCCAACCTTTGTTAAAAAAATAATAATTAAAGATAATGCAAATCATTCTTGACAAATGATAAAATTGGTGATATCATAAGCATGTCAGGATAAGTCTACAGCTTAACAGAATGATTTACCTACATAAAATATAATTAAGGAGATAAATATGAAAAAGAAAAATACTATGGCACTAACAGCGATTCTTTCGCTTGGTTTAATCTTAGCAGCTTGTGGAAATGATGAGGCTAAAGATAAAGAAGCTAATAATAAGGCACAAGTAGAAGAGAAAGCTGATACTGAAACTAAAGATAAGACAAGCAAAGAAAATGATGCAGAAAAGAAGGAAGAAAATACTTCTGAGCAAAAGATGGATGAGGTTTCCCTATCTGATTGGGAAGGAAAGTGGAACTCAATGTCAGCTTATCTAGATAAAAACGAGGTCCAAGAAGCCTTTAAAGATTTAGCTAAGAAGGAAAATACAGATGAAGAAAGCGCCAAGAAAGCCTATGTAGAAAAAAGACACTGCGATTTTAATGGTCTAGAGATTGAAGGAAATAAGGTTAAGTTCTACAATGAATTTCCTGATGAAGGCAAAGAGGCCACAGCAGAAGTTGAATATAAATATGTTGATAAACAAGAAGTAAAACACGGAAATCACATGCTAGAATGGGATATATTTGAAGCAGTAAGCCCAGATGCTGAGTATAAGTACCTACTTATGATGCCAATCCACGGAGAGGAAAGTTTGACACATTTCCATATGAGATATGGTAATGATAAGGATGAACTATTAGGAGAAGAAAAATGGTTCCCAACATTTGTTAAGCCAAATACAACAGACCAACAAATCATGGATGAAATTACAGAATAGATTTTGTAAGAGGGATGGGCTTAGCTCGTCCCTTTTCTTGTGAGGAGAATAATGAAGAAAATAAATAAATTAATATATCTACTGATTCTTGTTTTCACTCTGACCTCTTGTAATAAAGCAGAAGAAGATAAGGATAAGCCATTAATCTATACATCCTTCTATCCGATTAATGACTTGACTAGTAAAATTGCTGGAGATACGGCGAATGTTAAATCCTTTATGCCAGAGGGCAAGGAAGCCCACTTATGGGAGCCTTCACCAAAGGATATGAAAAAGCTCGCAAAAGCAGACCTTCTAGTTGTTAATGGAGCGAATATGGAGCCATGGCTTGAAAGTGTAAGGGAAAACCTACCGAATCTAGAAATATTGAAATTATCAGATTCGGTTGATCTAATCACCTACAAGGGCCAAGCTGCAGTCGGAGATTTCCAATATATGGCAAGACTCGACTTGACCGACAAAACTCAGAAGTTCGACTTTGCCCATACCCACGAGGACATGATGAGAGTAGCCTTCATAAAAGATACCGGACTAAGAGGAGAAGATCTTGTCAAAAAGGCCAAGGAAGTGATGAATCAGAAGGGAGAACTAGTAGCCCAAAAATCTACCATTGAGGTAGAAGAGGGCAAGGTCTATGGTCTAGAGATGGGCCATGAGTCAGGAGAAATCTTCTACAAGATGCCTGAAGCAGGATCATGGATTTTCATATCAGATAGGATAAGCGAGGACCTTCTTCCATACTATTTGATGGATGAAAATGGAAATTTACTAAAGGATGATGGCAGGGAAGAGTCTCTTATGGAAGGATCATCATCTGGTTTCGATAAGATAAGCTACGATCCTCATTCCTGGCTTTCTATTGTAAATGCCAAAAAATATTTAAACGCTATCCAGGATAAATTGATAGAAAAATATCCTGAAAATGAAAAGATTTATAAGAAGAACAAACTAAAATATGTCGATCAACTTACAGATATCGACGCAGAATATAAGGAGAAATTTAAAGAACTTGATCAGAGAGAATTTCTCGTAATCCATTATGCCTACCAATATCTGGCAAGAGATTTCGATTTGATCCAATATCCTCTCCAAGGACTAACCAGCCTTGAAAGTCCAAGTCTGAAGACTATAAAAAAGGCGGTAGAGTTTGCTAATAGTAAGGGAATAGACACCATATTTTATGAATACGGTAAAAATCCTAAGGAAGCTAAGTCCTTGGCCGAAGAACTACATGGAAAGACAATGCCTTTAGCATCGATGGAATTTGTGACTAAGGAGCAAGAAGAAGAGGGAATGGATTATATTGATCTAATGAGGATGAATCTTGAAAACTTATATAATTCTATGAAAGGAGGCACTGATGAAAGCAATAGCAATTAAGGATTTAAGCTTTGCTTATAGGAAAGAAAATGTAATTAAATCTTGCAATCTAGAAGTTGAATCTGGAGAGCTTGTATTAATAATAGGTGGAAATGGATCAGGAAAGTCAACCCTTGTCAAACTTATGCTAGGAGAGCTAGAGCCTGATAAGGGAAGTATAAAGATTTTGGGTAAGGATATTGCAAAATATAAGTCCTATAAGAAAATTGGCTACGTTCCCCAAGTCAATGTCGTAAACAAAATCGCCTTTCCTATAACTTGTTTGGAGCTTGTGGCCCTCAATCTCTATGAAGATTTTGGCTTTATCAAAATTCCTAAGAAAGTCCACTATGACAAGGCAAGGGATATACTCATCAAAATGGGCATGGAGGACTTTATCAATACTCCGGTAAACGAACTATCTGGGGGACTTGCCCAAAGAGCAATGATTGCCAAGGCTATGATAAACATGCCAGAACTTTTAATTTTAGATGAGCCAACTGCTGGTGTCGATAAAGAAAATAAGGAAATGTTCTTTAAGACACTAAAAAAACTACAGGAAGATTTGGGTATAACTATAGTCATGATTACCCACGAGCTTAAGGAAATGGAGGATATACAAATGACCAAGACCCAGTATAGGATGAATGAAGGGAGGTTGACTTTATGTTAGAATTTGCCTTTATGAGAAAGGCCCTACTTTCGGGATTTCTCTTATCTATAATGATACCTCTCATAGGGATTGTAATGGTCAATAGGAAAACTTCCATGATAGGTGATGCCTTATCCCATACGGCCCTTACAGGAGTGGCTATGGGACTAATATTAGGTTTTGATCCGCTCTTAGGATCAGCTATGGTATGTGTAATAGCTGCCTTCCTTATAGAATTTATTAGGAAAAAGCTCCCTCAATACGGGGATATGGCAACAGCTGTTATCATGAGTACAGGACTAGGAATTGCAGCGATTCTTTCAGATTTCGCTCCGGGAGGTAATTCTTTTGAATCTTATCTATTCGGTTCGATTTCATCAGTTACAAGTGCGGATGTATTAAACACTAGCCTTATTTTTATCTTGGTTCTTGCCCTATGCATAAGTAGATACTCAGCACTTTTGGCAATTTCGATAGATAATAATACAGCTAGGCTTGCAGGGGTTAAGGTAAAGATAATAGATATGATATTTACTTTCCTATCAGCTGTAACAATTGCCCTTGCGGTTAAAATTATAGGAGCCTTGATGGTTACAAGCCTAATAGTTCTTCCAGTAGCAACAAGTTTGATTATATCTAGATCTTATAAGCAAACTTTCTTTGTAACTATAATTCTTGGAATAATATATATGATGGCAGGAATTATTCTTTCCTTTCATTTCGATATCAAACCAGGAGGAGCCATTGTAGTAAATGCAGTTATTGGAATGTTAATCTTTGCCCTATATAAGAAAATGAGAAAAACTAGAGAATAAAGACATAACTAGCGGATTTATTTCTACTAGTTTTTATTTGTAAAAGAAATTATGGGTATAAATAGGTTAAGGATTAGACTTAATATAAGGAGAATTAAATGACTGATTTAGATAGAATTATTGATAGACAAAGAGAATTTTTCTATGGAGGCTTTACCAAAACAGAAGATTTCAGAAGGAAAAAACTTGAAAGACTTAGAGATTTAATCGATTTATGCGAAGAAAATATCCTCCATGCCCTAGATATGGACTTGGGTAAGGCAAACTTTGAGGCTTATGTAAGTGAAATATCTTTTGCCAAGGAAGAGATAAATTTCGCCCTTGATAATCTTAGCGATTGGATGAAGCCAGTTAGGGAAAAGACTCCCCTTACTGCCATGCCTGCCAAGTCTTATAGCTTGTATGAGCCTTTGGGCATAACTCTTATTATTGCTCCATGGAATTACCCTTTCCTTTTGGCAATCGACCCTCTAATAGGAGCTATAGCTTCAGGCAATACCGTAATTCTTAAGACATCTTCCAAAACCAAGGAGACATCTAAGCTTATCAGATCTATGCTAAATGATTATTTTGAGGAGGAATTTATCTATGTTGTAGATAATGACGAAGTAAGTCATAAAGAATTACTTGAGGGAAAATATGACCATATCTTCTATACTGGAGGCAAAAGTGTTGGCAAGCATATTATGAAAAAGGCTAGCGAAAATCTTACAAAAGTTACCCTAGAACTCGGTGGCAAGAGCCCATGTATAGTAGATAGAACAGCAGATCTCGATAATGCAGCGAGGTCTATCATGTGGGGTAAGACCTTAAATGCTGGACAGACATGTGTGGCACCAGATTATATCCTAGTTGATTTAGCTGTTAAAGAAAAGTTCATAGGAAAATTAAAAGAGGCTATGATAGACTTTTACGGTCTAGATCCTCTAACATCCAAGGATTACGGAAGGATCATCAATGAGGACCATCTCGATAGACTTCTAGGACTTCTTGACGGAGAAGATATAGTAGCAGGAGGGATTTACGATAGGGAAAATCTCAAGCTTATGCCTACAATAGTAGATGGGGTAGACTTTGATAGTAAGCTTATGGAAGATGAAATATTAGGTCCGATTATTCCTATCCTAACCTATGATGATATAAATCCAATACTTTACAAGATTAAAACCATGCCAAAACCACTTGCCTTTTATCTTTTCTCAGAAGATGAGAGACTAATAGAGAAGATTATGTATAATATGGAGTTCGGTAATGGCTGCGTTAATGATTGTATAATTGAGATTGCAAGTCCTTATCTAGAATTTGGCGGAGTAGGAGAAAGCGGTATGGGAGGATATCACGGCTATAATAGCTTTGTAAGCTTCTCAAACAAAAAAAGCATAATGGAGACTCCATCAAGTATGAAGGCAAATATAAAATACCCTCCTTATGAAGATGGAAAATTAAATTTAATAAAGAAATTCTAAAAACAAAGCTTTCTTAAAATTTTATTTAGCAAATTGTCTTCAGTAAGTAAAATTTTAGGAGAGCTTTTTGCGTTAAAAATTCAAAATCTAAAAAAATTGATTTGCATTATCAATTAATATTTTATTAATATATATACATTAGAAAATTAATGTTTTTCGAAGTAGATTAATTTTTTCTCTTAAAAATATTTTAAAATTATAGGTCTCCAATTAAACGTAAAATATTAAAACACTTAAAGAAAAATTGACATATATTTTAAACTACAAAATATATGGTTTTATAATCGGGATATACCAAATAAAACCTATCTTGAAAAATTGTTAAAATATTTACTAATCTTATTGACAAGCTGATAGAAAAATTATATAATGAAAATCGGTGATAATGAAAATAATTATCACTAATTTAAAATTTCTACATTCATATGAATTAATATTTAACATGTTAAAAAAATAACTAAATAGGATATGGATAACAAATGAACAATAAAAGAATTATTAAGGCTACATTAATTGCTGCCTTATCAGTTTCATTCTTATTTAACGAGCCTTCCTTTGCCAGCAGTGAAGAAGAAAATTCCGTAGAGGCAAATAGCCAAAGTCTTGTTGAAGATAATGAAGGAAATAAAGAAAAAGCTGAAGAAGAAAAACAAGCAAATTCACCTGCT
>QWCQ01000688.1_pt1 | contig 19404 bp, 18 predicted proteins | sample 1972701 | NCBI WGS metagenome assembly QWCQ01 (sample SAMN09866704, study PRJNA288562) | Human gut metagenome isolate pre4_stool, whole genome shotgun sequencing... | reverse complement strand
TCGCTCCGCCTTTTTCCATCGCTCCGCCTTTTTCCATCGCTCCGCCTTTTTCCATCGCCATGCCTTTAGCCTTCGCCTTCCGCAAACGAGCTACGGCAATGGTTTCAGCGCCGATGATGAGAATGAGGCAGGTGTATTTGAGCCAGACAAAAAGACCAAGAATACCAGCTAGGGAGCCGAAGTAGAGGGAAAGGCGCGAGACGTGGTCGAGGACGTAGCCGTAAATCCCGGTCAAAAGCAGAATGCCGATGCCGGCGACGATGCCGCCGTAAGCGGATTCTCGCCAGGTGATGTTGCCATGACTGACCAAGGGAGCGGTGCGATAGAAGAGCACTAGCGTAAAGAGGAAGAAGCAGAGGGGGAGCGCGCGGCCCAGGAAGGAACGCAGGAGGCGGACAAGCACATCCAACTCACGAATGCCAAACTCATGAATCGCTTTGTCGGCGACGCCCATTAAGCCGCGATAAAAGACGAAGAGGACGAGCAGAAGCAAAATGGCCGTCAGAAAGAGCACCGTATAGACCATTGCAAAGGAGCGACGCATGAGGCTTTTGCCGCGCAGACGGAAACCGAGCGATGTATTGACGTCCAAGATGAGCTTGTTAAAGCCGTTGGAGCCCAGCCAAATGGCGGAGAGCAAGCCAAACCCGATGGTGCCGGGATTGACATTTTGCGTGAGAACCGCCAGAACTTCGGCGAGGATTTTTGCGATGGCGTCTGGCAACAGGCGCAGAAGGCTATAGACGGAATTGGTGGGATGGGCAAAGAATAGCGATGCAAGCATCACAAAGAGTAGCAGGAGCGGAATGCTTGCCATCAAAAGGTCGTAGGATAGCGATGAGGCGCGATAGAGCAGATCTTGGTTGCGCATCCGATGTAAAAAGCCAAACAGAAAACCGAGGAATCGCTGCTGTAGCGGCGCGCGGGTGGCATTGCCATGCTGAGTGCGGGAGCTATTGCCTCGCGGGGGGCGGGAGGCATCTTCACGCGAGGCGGGGCGCGCGGCGACGCGCGGAACCTTTGCCGTAGGCGTTTTCTCCAATTGTTGATCCTCTCTTTGCATCATTGCTCCTCCTGCTGTTATAGCCATCGCTGCGGCGATTTCCCATATTTTCTTTATTGATACCCAAGGATCGGCATTTGTTTGCCTGGTTCGTGCGGCGCAACAAAGCGTGTCGACTAGGTATTTTTCCATATACGGTTTTTACCTAGCCGAAAATCGCGCACGGATGCAGCGTGTCGACTAGGTATTTTTCCATACGCGCTTTTTACCTAGTCGAAAATCGCGCACAGGCGCCGCATGGCGACTAGGTATTTTTCCATATACGGTTTTTACCTAGTCCAAAATCGCGCACAGGCGCCGCATGGCGACTAGGTATTTTTCCAAATACGCTTTTTACCTAGTCCAAAATCACACACGGGCACCGCACGGCGACTAGGTATTTTTCCATATATGGTTTTTACCTAGTCCGAAATCGCGCATAGGTGCCCCATGGCGACTAGGTATTTTTCAATATTTGCTTTTTACCTAGCCGCCGTAGTGACTAAGACGCGGCAGACGTCGCTCCTTAATGGTAAAAAAGCCCCGCAAGGGATCCTTGCGGGGCGTTTCCTAATTCAAATTGTAGGCCGCGCTCGTTTGCGAGCAATCGCCGGCGCTTTTACTTCTCCAGATCCAGCAGCAGAGCAATGGCGTCGTCCGGCAGGCGGTTGAAGCCCTTCTGCTCTTTCAGGAAGTTGGTGCGGTTCTCGAGGCTGTGATGGACGCCTTGGCGATAGTCGGCGTCATCGGGAACTTCGAAGCCCGGGATCACGGCATATTCCATGCCCTTCATGGCTTTCAAAGGTTTCCACTCCGTGGTGCCGTCGACGAGACTTTCGATGGCAGCAATGGTAACTTCCTTGGGCACTTTTTGATCCAGGAAGAAGCCGGTGTTCAGGATATAGCCATCGATGCCCTGCTCAAAGAGGGCAAGGAACTTGCGGTAGTCGTCGTTCAAAGGATAGGTGCGGAACGGGTTGGCGTAGGGCTCGATGACCAGTTTGTTGGGGTCAACGCCTTTGGCCAGACGTTCGGCGCTGGTGCGCTTCGTGGAAAGAGTGGCACCCATAAGGGCAGCAATCTTCGGGTCATGCACGCGTACCAGTGGTGGCAGAACCGGATCCTTCATGATCCATGCGACGGCGCTCATCGGCTGATGCAGGACGTCCACACGGTTCGGGGACCAGAGGCGGGATTTCACCGCGCGGCCGTTGCCGTTGCGGATATCTTCGGAGACGATGATCTTCTTACCATTTTCATCCAAGGTGACACCGCAGTTTTGAACGGTCAAGAGATACTTGTTATCCGGCGATGAAGCAGGATAGTCCGCCGTCTTATCAAAGTAGGATGGCTCAAGCGCCACAGAGCTGAAGTCCTTCGTGGAGATGATAAAGGCATCGTCATGCAGAACGCGAATGTCGTATTTGCCGTCGTGTTTGGCGTGGGTGAGGGTGGATTTGCCCGAACCCGAAAGACCAAAGACCGCCAGCGTGAATGGGGAATCGCCGTCCGGATTAAAGGTCTTGCAACCGCCGTGGCAGCAGGCGTAGTTGTGACGGTTGGCAATGGACCAAGCCAGCGTCAGCGTACCTTTTTTATGTTCGCCAAAGTATCTCATGCCCAGGAGAGCAGCGCAGTTGTGCTGGGAATCGAAGTAGGTTAGACCCAGCGGGTGCTCTTCATGCGACCATTGCGGATCCGAGAAAACGTAGATGTCTCCCTCGCCATCGATGGGCTTGGATTTGGCATAGAGTTCTTCGTATTCGGGAGTGCAGGGCTGGAAATTCAGCATCCAGTTATAAAGGATGTTTTCTTCTCCTTCGGGGATTAAGAGGTGGGCGCGCACCATGAAATCCGTATCCAGACCTACAAAGACCTGGGCGTGATACATCGTGCCCCAGCGCGTGTCATAGACTGCTTCCATCACGCGGCGATTCAAGGTGTTCGAATCCACGCCTTCATCACCGACGATGCGACGCGCGGCAGCGGTACGGCCGGTGACGGCGCCATCATTGAACAATAAAACTTTGGCATCGGCAGGCAGGCCCAGCTTTTCCGGCTGCTCGATGGGAAGATCCGTCACGACGGTGCCGGTGGAGTTCTTGGCCATCTCATAGGCTTCCGCCAACGTTTTCACCTCTACGACATTATTGCCATAGAAAGGCGTTTCCACGATGGTGCGCAAAGCGCTCATCGCTGACAGAGAGGGACCTAATTCCTCACGAGAAAATTTCGTTTTTGTGGACATAGCGTTCTCTTTCTATGCCGTCGACAAGGCGTGGCCTTGGCGGGGCAAGGTTCCATGCGGTTGCCCGCATCCTAGAAGCCCGAAGTGCGGGACGCTTCTCTACGGTACGGCCCCGAAGCGGGGCAAACTGACGTATTACCATTGATAATATAGTAACGCAAGGCGCGAGGAATCTCAATGGAAAAAGGATTTCCACAGGGGTGGCAGAATGACAATTTGCTGTGACGGAATGGGGTACACATAGTAAGGAAAGGAAAGGAGGCATTATGTATGGAGATCAAAAGCCGCTGCGTGCCTTTGACAAGGTACAGCGACGCTTTCCCAATCGCCGCAAGGAAAGAGAGCGGGTGCGGGATTATGAACGGTTTTGTAAAAGCATAGAGACGGAACCGATGTGGGTGTGGAAGCGGATTGAAGAAGCTGATCAGCTTATTGCTACATTGGAGACAGGGATTCGTCGTGTGCGGCAGCGCTTGGAAGAGCGGGAGGAGCCTGTCCTCTCCACCCTGCATCCGCTGACGGAAGCGGGACAGCAGCATCTGTTGCGCAAAAGACTGTTGCAGACGGCAACTACTATGGAAAGGTTTTTAAGCCTCGTGCATAACCACACGGCATTCCGCGACGAGGTAGCCGCCATGGAACCGCTCAAGGTTGCACCCCAACCGCTCCCGGGACAAGCGGACAATCCGCGTCGGATGCGCCGAACGCTACTCGCATATCAAGAAGAAATGAACCGCGCCCTGAGCGATTTGAAACAATTGCGTCGCCGCATGATTCGCTACTTGACCCGCCTCACACGGGATATGTGAATTTTGTGTAACATATTTCCTTCAAAGCCGTCGGATAGGCTTAGGGCACCATGAAAGAAGGAAAGGGGAACAGCATGACAGACCAAGATCGCTATGAAAACTTTACACAGCAGAACGAAGACGCGGCGACGCGCCGCATTGTGCGCGAAGAAATTGCGCGCAACTATCGTCCGAAGGGTGGTCTGGCGCGCGGCTTAGCCCTTGTGCTGGCGGGAGCCTTGCTCGGTGCCGGCGGCGGAGCAGCCCTTGTGGCATCGGGGAATGTACCCCTGCCCGCGCAATATACAACCACGGCCACCGGCACACAAAACGGCACACAAAAGGTACAGATATCGCTGAAGGAAGGGGAAAGAACCGTTGAAAATGCCATTGCGGCCAAGGCCATCCCGGCCATCGTGGGCATCACGACCGTCTCCAAGAACGTAAGCCGCAATCCGTTTCTTTACGGCACCCCCCAATATTCCGAATCCGTCGGATCGGGTGTTATCGTTTCTCCCGACGGCTATATCCTGACCAATGCCCATGTCGTTAACGGCGGCAACGCCCGTACCGTCCGGGTGCGCCTCTCCACAGGGGAAGAACAAGAAGCCAAAGTGCTGTGGGCCGATGCCACGCTGGACTTGGCCGTGCTCAAGGTTGAAAAGAAAAATCTACCAACGATCGAGTTTGGCAATGCGGCCGACGTAAAGGTGGGCGATAAGGCCATTGCCATCGGGAACCCGCTGGGCCTGGATTTGCAATCCACGCTGACATCCGGCTATATTTCCGGCCTGAACCGTTCCATTACCCTGCAGGACGGCAACATTATGGACGGCCTGATTCAGACCGACGCCGCCATCAATGGTGGCAACTCCGGCGGCGCGCTCCTAAACGCCAAGGGCCAGCTCATTGGTATCAATACTGCCAAGCCGGAATCGGCGGATGGCATTGGCTTTGCCATTCCGGTCTCCACGGCCAAGCCCATCGTGGAGAAGATCGTGGCGGAAGGCACCTATACGCCCCTCTATATGGGTATCAACGGCGCAAACACGAAGCTGGTAGCGGCCAGCGGCGTCGAAGGTCTCCCGACGGACAGCGGCGTTGTCGTGCGTGATGTCGTACCCGGTTCTCCCGCCGCCGCCATGGGCATTGCCCCCTATGACATTATTACGGCCATTAACGACGAGACCGTGGAATCCATGAACACCTTAAAAACTATCCTTCTTAAGTATAAGAAGGGCGATACAGTCACCGTCACCTACTACCACGGCCAGCAGAAGAAGACCGGGAAGATGACATTTACCGATTTTACGCCGGAAACCACCCGCTCGCGTTAAATTCGTGCACGGGAACGGGGACAATTTCCACTTTTTCCGCGAAAACCGTAGATGCAACTGTTACTGCAGAGAAAACCCTTGATGCGTATGTAAAAGTTGTTGTAGCTTAGAAGAAGACAATTGCAACGTTCTAAGCCAAGAAAGATGAGCTTGTAACCCTTGTATCTGACTCTGAAACGGAGATGAAAGCGAACCATACGGCTCTGGCTACTGCACAAGGTGTTGCAGAGGCCGCTCAGCAGGCTATTAAAAAGCAAGACAAGGCTATCGAGGATAAAAAGGTTGAGATTAAAGACAAAGAAGATGCAATAACGGCCGCTCTGAAAACGCACGTTGACAACTATGGTGAGAAGCCGCTGGCTAATGATGCTGAAAAGACTTATAATGCGTCGGAGAAAAAATGGGTTCAGGCAAAGGTGGATCTGCAGGATACAGAAGACCAGCTGGACAAAGAAGAGGACGTTTTAAAACGTATTACGAATCTGAAGGGCAAATTCACGGTTGAGACCATTAAAAACCAAATCAACCCGAAACTGGTTGCTTTAGCCGAGAAGGACCTTGTTGCTTATTTCTTGGGCAGACTGGCCGAAGAACGCACGTTCATTTCTGAAGCTACTTTGAAGGAACTGAAGCTGGATGCACGTGTTTTGAAGGCATACCAGGACGTTCTGGGAACTGAGGATTCGATTGAAGCTCCGGAATCTTCGGAGTCTAAAGAAGAAGCCAAACCGGAAGAGTCGAAGGCAAATGAAGAGAAACCGGCTCCGGTCGTTCCGGGCACGGAAGACAACAAGACAACCGACAAGAAAGACAACAAGAAGGACAACAAGAAAGCCACCAAGAAGAGCAAAAAGGCTCCGAAGACCGGTGACATTGCCGTTCTTGCTTATGCCGGAACCGCTGTATTGGCTGCTGGCGCATACGTTGCTTCCAAGAAACGCAAGTAATTGAGTCAAAACGCACTGCTATTGGTGTGAATGAAGGGGTTTACCCAATATGGTGACCTCATCGGAGGAGGTTCTTCGGAATCTCCTCCTTTTTTTCTTCCATGGATTGCACTTTATCCAAATCGTTTACATTACTTTGACTCAGAAAGAAGTCCTCATGAAACAGAAAAGGTTACAATCGGTAGCCCTGGCTCTGCTGCTGGCTGGGACGTTAGCGTTTACCGGTATGTTTGCCACAACGGCCAATGCGGCGGCAGAAAAGTTTACCGTTACCCGATTATCCGGCGCTCGTCGCGAGGATGTGGCCAAGAAAGTCAGTGATACCTTTTTTACGAAGCCGACTAAAGCGGATCGTGTGATTCTCGTTAACGATTTAGCGTTTGCGGATGCTATCAGCTCCACGAATATTTCGCAAGGCCAATACCCCATCCTCTATACGCATAAGGAGTCTATGCCGGAAGCGACCGCAAAACCTTACGGGAACTGAAGCTCTCAGAGGTGTATATCATGGGCAGAAAGAACTCCGTATCCGAAGCAGTTGCCGGAGAAGTAAAGAACATTATCGGAAAAACACCGGTTCGTGTTGGCGGAAAAGATCGCTATGAAGTCAGTGTAAATTCGGCGCAATTCCGTAAGGCACCGCAGAAGGTGATGATTACGACCGGACAGGTATATTCGGATGCTTTGATTGCGGCTCCGTATGCGCAAAAGGAAAAAGCCACCGTATCATTGGTTGGAACTACTCTTTCCCAGAGTGCTAAAAACTATTTGAACGCGGTTTCAAAAGTACAGACGGAAATCATCGGTGGCAAACGCTATGTACAGGCTGCGATGGAACAAGAGATTGCTTATTCTGCGGGTACGTATCCGAACCGTATCGGCGGGGCCGATCGTTATGAAGTAAGCGCTTCTTTGGTCAAAAAGAACTTTGGAAATGCACAGTACGCGTTCCTGGCTAGTGACCAAGTCTTCTCCGATGCGCTTTCCGCAAGTTCAGCGGCACAGAAGCTCAACGCCCCGATCCTTTTGACACAGAAGCATGTGATTTCAACGGCCGTATTGGATGCTATGAAAGATAATAGCAAGCTCTATGTCATGGGCGGTGTCAACACGATTGCACCGAGTGTTCTGGACGCGTTAAAAGAAACGTTGCATGCAGAAGAGTCGGAAAAACCGAGTCCGCGCACGGTGGTTGATATCAGCAAATTGCCGAAGAATGTACAAAAGGCTCTTAAGACGCTTCGTCAGGATATGTCCACCGTTGGTGCACAAGATTTTGTGGCGGCTCTGCAACGATTGACTCCATTGGACTTGCTAAATACAAAGGCGTTTGGAGCTTCTATATGGGTGGAAGCCTTAGTAATGCTACAAGTAATGCAAGCTTATGGGAAGATTTTAGATGGCACCTATCACGATGACCAAATCAATACCGTTCTAGCTTTGCTTAATGTAGAACGCGAGAAGGCTGGTGCACCCGCTGTAAAATTGGATCCTGTACTGCAGAAGCTAGCCAAGACACGTGCAAAAGAATCAACAGGATTAATGACGCATATCCGTCCGGACGGTCTTAAGTACCAGGTTGAATTCAATAAAACCGGTATGTACACGAAAATGGGCGAATCTGTTGCGTCGGTGCCTTCAGCGCCAGAGTTTATCGAGAGTTTGATGAATCATGCGCCACATCGCCATGCTGTGATAAACCCTGAATTTACACAAGTTGGCATTGGCGTCTGTGAAGCAGAAGATGGTCGTTTCTTCTGGGAAATTGTCTATGGACGACAGGGATCTTTATACAATCCGAACTTCAAACTGAAGGATCTCTCTCTCCTGTATCGCAAATAAGGGGAGAAAAAGAATACGAAAGAAGGGGCGCACGCCCCTTCTTTTTTTGTGCGGCAGAAGAAGAGTTACGCGGTAGACGAAGGATTGTACAGCAGGAGAAGGATTATACGCTAGGAGAAAAGTACACGACAGCACAAAAAAACCGCCCCGGTAGGGGCGGCTCTTTGATTTCCTAGGACTTAATCCACGATGCTCGGAATCTAATTCGAGGCTTGGGGCGGTGTCGGTTGCTCCGTGTCGGGGATGATCAGGGGCTCTTCGGCGGGTTCCTCGGTGTGGGGCGCTTCGGAATGCGCAGGAGCGCTGGATTGCGAATGGGCCTTCGAGGATTGTTCCGTGTGGGAAGAACTGTTGGGTTTGGAAGGTTTCGAGGGCTTGGAAGGTTTCGAGGGCTTTCCGGTCTTGGAAGATTGCGCCGGCTTGTCCTCGGGACCGGCCGGGACAATGCGAATGTCCTTGACTTTGGAGGAATGCTGCGATGACGCATCGGACGATGCTTCTTGTTCATCGCCATCCTTCTCCAGGGCTGCGGGATCTGCCAGAATGCGCTTTACTAAGTCGTGATCCGTCCGGGTATTGTTGATACGGGGCGGTTCCGCGTATTTGTCGGACTTCGGCTCGGAATACGCAATGATTTCGCGCGCGCCGACATCGCTAAAATCCTGCGTGGGAGCAATCTTCACAATGGCTGCCACGGGCTTTTTGAGCACTTCTTCGGACATGGCTTTGCGTGAAACTTCTTGACCTTCGCGCATGGAAATTTCGTAGGTGATATTGCTTTCCCCACGTTCGCCCTTTTGTACAATCTTATATTCGCCGGGAGACAGGGAACTGTCGACTTCCGTCGTAATCGGGAATTCCTGTTCCACCTTCTCCGTCACTTGTTTCGTTTCTTCAACCTCGGTGCTGCTGTCTTCACTGCTGACATCGACAAGCTCAAAACCAGGCTTTCCGCTGCAAGCGGTTAATAACATACTGCTTAGCGCCAAAGCGAGGAATAATTTCTTTTGTTTCATACTTTCCTCTCTCTCTTTAGGGCTCCGTTACAGGAGTCGCTACGAAATAAGTATACACGAATTGGCCATTCCTTTCTACCTCCACTGTCGATGGGCGAAAGGGGCAATTTTCGCTATAATCAATAGTAGCTTAGCAATAGAAAGGGTCCGATTATGACGAAGAAGAAACATCCCATTGTCGATGTGCGGTTGGAGCATCTGGCGTATCCGAATTTGGCCACCGGTGTGGTGCTGGCGCCCTTGCCGCCGGATCCGGTGGGGGAATTACTGGAGCTACCGGTGGATCACGCCAGCCGTGAAGCCATGGCGCCCATGCGCATGAAGGGCGGGCTGCCGGGCCAAGTCTGGCGATGCCGTGTCAAGCGTTCCCATGGGGGTGTGAAGGAAGTGGATCCTTTGGAGCTTTTAGCGCCTTCCGCCATGGAGCGACGCCCGAAGTGCCCGCATGCGGGCGTTTGCGGGGGCTGCAATTACCAGACTCTTTCTTATGAGGCGGAATTGATGTTAAAGAGTCAGCAGATGCGTGCGCTTTACAGCAATGCCGGCTTTTCGGATGATATTTCTCTGCATCGCTCGCCTCTGATCGAAGGCTATCGCGATAAGATGGAATATGCCTTCGGCGATCTCACGCCCGGCGGTCCCCTGACCCTCGGCCTGCATCGCCCGCGTCATTTCTACGACATTTTACCGACGACCTGCTGCAATATCGTGCCGCCGGATTTCAATACTCTGCGCAAGGCCGTGGAGCACTTTTGCCAACAGCAGCAATGGCCGTTTTATCATCGCTCGAAAAAAACGGGCTACCTGCGCCATCTCGTGCTCCGCGCATCGCTCACGACGGATGAAATTATGGTCAATTTGGTAACCACGTCGGCCCATTCTTGGACGGTAGCGGATACGGAGGCCTTCTTGTCCTGCCTGCGCGCTCTGCCTCTCTCCATGCGCCTTGTGAGCGTCTTTCATACCACCAATGACAGCCCTGCCGATGTGGTTCAAGCGGATGCGCTCGACCTTCTGGCCGGTCGCGCCTATTTGGAGGAAAAACTTTTTGATCTCACCTTCCATGTGGGTCCCTTTTCTTTCTTTCAACCCAACGTCCCCGGCGCCAAGAACCTCTATGCCAAGGCCCTGGAATTTGCCGGCGACATCAGCGGAAAAACGGTCTACGACCTCTATTCGGGCACAGGCACCCTCGCCCAAATTGCCGCTGCCCATGCGCAGCGCGTCATCGGTGTTGAAATTGTCGAAGAAGCCGTCGAGAAGGCAAAAGAAGCCTGCGTGCGTAATCACCTGGCCAATGTCAAATGCATTGCCGCCGATGTCCTGGCCGAACTGACCCGTCTCGCCGACATCGGCGAACGCCCCGACGTCGTCTTCCTCGACCCTCCGCGCCAGGGCATTCACCCCAAAGCCATTCAGCACCTCCTTGCCGCCCAACCCGAACGCATCGTCTATATCTCCTGCAATCCCACCACCCAGGTCCACGACCTGGCACTCTTTCGCGACGGCGGCTACCGCATCGATAAAATAACGGCGTTTGACCAGTTTCCGCGAACGAAACATGTCGAGACCATCGTCTTGATGTCAAGAGTGAAGGACTAAACTGTATAAAAAGGGTTGAAATCAAGGGATTCCGAAGACCTGCCCGAACATAAAAACGAAATGTATTGAAGCCGGAATCACCCAGGCAAAGCTGGCGAAGGAAATCAGTACATCCGCTCCCTATGTGAACCGGGTGATCCGCAGCAAGGAAACCATCGTCAACAACACGCTTGTCAAAATGATGGAAGCTCTGGGTTACGATATAGAGCTTCGGTATGTGAAGCGAGAAAAATATTAGACATTACATGCAAAACGAAAGGAACATAAATGAAAACTGTATTAATCATTGACGATGATAAATCTTTATGTGCACTTATGAAAAAGTGTGTTGAAAAAGAAAATCTTTATGCAATGTCTGCCTATACAGGGGTGGATGGACTCAAGTACTTAAGAGAAACAGATGACTGTGCATTAGTTATTCTTGATGTTATGATGCCTGAATTAGATGGATTTCAGGTATTAAAAAAAATTCGAGAAAAGAGCAATGTACCGGTATTGATGCTGACAGCGAAAAGTGATGAGAATGACAAAGTTTCCGGGCTGAGACTTGGTGCGGATGATTATTTAACAAAGCCTTTTGGCATAAAAGAGTTAATGGCTCGGGTCAATTCTCTCATTCGTCGTTATACCGCCTTAAATCCAGAAATTGGAAAAGAAATTGATAAAATTGTCCTAAATGATATGCAGATTGATAAAAACAATCGGACTGTTATGATCTCAAATACACCTATTGAACTAACGGGAAAAGAGTTTGATTTACTCGTATTCTTTGCAGAAAACAGGGGGTGTGTTTTTACAAAAAAGCAAATTTATACACAGGTTTGGGAAAATGAGTATGCGTTTGACGACAGCAATATCATGTCTTTTATAAGCAAGTTAAGAAAAAAGATTGAATTAGATCCTGAACATCCATACTATATTCAAACGGTTAGAGGTGTAGGTTATCGCTTTAACGCGGAGGCATGACATGACTTTATACTATTTGCTGACATTTATTATAATTCTTGCTTTGCTGATAATTATTTTTCTTATAAGTAAGTTGTTTCGGATTCGAAATCAGATTGATGTTATCATAGTTGCTCTAAATGATATAAAGGCAGGAAATATGAACCGCCGTATTCTGAGCCGTGATAACGATATAACCAGAAAAATTTGTTATGGTATCAATGAAATTGCAATCAATAATCAAACTCGCCTGATTCAGCAAAAACAATCTGAACAAGCATATAAACGTTTAATGACCAGTCTTTCACATGACGTGAAAACACCTCTGGCGTCATTGGTTGGCTATTTAGATGCTGTCGAAAGCGGACTGGTCGAAAACGATGAAAAAGAAGAATACATTCATATTGCCTCGGGGAAAGCACAGCATTTACGACAATTCGTGGAATCTTTATTTGAATGGGTAAAACTGGATGCGGGTGAACAAATTTTTCACTTTGAAGAGATAGACTTAAATGAAATATCTCGTGAAATTGTCGCAGACTGGATTCCTACGCTTGAAGCTCACAGATTTCAATATGAGATCGCCATTCCTGAAGAGGAATATATAATACATATAGATTCAAACGCATATACACGAATATTAAATAACCTTTTTCAAAACGCCATTGCTCATAGCTCTGGGAACCATGTTATTTTTACAATTATAGAAGATTCAAATGAAGTAGTAATAATGATAAGAGATAACGGAAAAGGAATTTCACCGGAGCATATTTCTCATATTTTCGAGCGAATGTACCAAGTGGATTCTTCTCGGACTGGAACGGGAAATGGTCTTGGTCTTGCAATTACAAAAGAATTAATTCGAATACACAACGGAACTATCAGAGCTTCCAGCAAATCAGGAAATGGGACAACTTTTACTATTACATTGCCAAGAACCCTGTGAGTTTTCACAGGGTTCTTCTTTTAAAGCAAGGAAAAAGCAAGACTGCGGCAAGGTTACGACAAGGTTCTGTTGATATACTTGAAACAGAAAGGAGTTGCATGATATGACGTTAATAATAGCAGAATTTAAAAAATGGAAAAGAAACAAGATGCTCTGGGGCTTATTTACTTTGGCATTTTTGATGGGGTTATATGCTATCGAGCGGGCTTATAGTATATCAAGGAGTAGTTCTATTATGGATAGCTTTGGAGATCTTTATACGCTTGCTTTTAAAAATTTGACTGGACTTTTTTTGCCTATTTCGCTTGGATTGATTGCAACAACATTGTTTTTTGAAGAGCATAAAAACAACACATGGAAAGAGATTCTTACTATTCCTCTTTCAAAAACGCAAATATATATATCAAAAGTGATTGTAATCATCATTTTATCGGTAAGTCTATGTCTTTTTACCTTCGTATTTTGTGTAATTGGCGGAGCAATTACTGGTAATTTCCCGGATTTCAATTCACATACTATTTTGCAAGCTGTTACGTTGTTTCTGACTGGTGGAATCTTGATTCCTGTAGCCATGCTTCCAATCGTTTTTCTTTCGATTGTATCTAAAAGCTATGTTCTTCCGATTGGAGCTACGCTGCTTTATCTTTTTCCAGCTGTGCTTGCTCCGAATTATCTTATGGGAGTGCATCCACTAATCAGTGCCATGGGCATATATGCAAAGACTTCTGCTGCTGCAACTGAAATGGTTGAGTTTTGGGGTCAGGGAATTACATTGACTATTACGCCTCTTGTTTGTGCGTTCTCTTTACTGCTGATTGGCGTAGTTTCAATGATGGCTTCTATTGCAGTTTTAAAGAAAAGAACTTATTAAAAAGAAAGTGAGATTTGAAAATGACAGATTTAGTAATCGAAACAAAAGGACTTACAAAAGTTTATGGCGATCAAACGGTACTTAATGCGGTTAATCTTCATGTAAAGCGTGGTCGTATTTATGGTTTACTTGGACGTAATGGGGCGGGAAAAACAACTATAATGAAAACCGTTCTTGGATTGACATCTATTACATCCGGAGAGATAGAAGTTTTTGGACAAAATATAATGAAACATGAAAAAGAACTTTATCCTCGAATTGGAGCAATTATTGAAACGCCGGGATTTTATCCTAATCTAACAGGAACTGAAAATCTGGAAATATTTGCAAAGCTCAGAGGGACAGCGTCCTCTAATGCAGTTGAGCATGCGATGAATGTTGTTGGGCTTCCATTCAAGGATAAAAAGCTATTTAGCAAATATTCTCTTGGCATGAAGCAAAGACTCGGAATTGCAAATGCAATTCTTCACGATCCTGAACTTTTGATTTTGGATGAACCAACAAATGGTCTTGATCCTATTGGTATTGCGGAAGTTCGTAAGTTTATTAAAACTATGAGTATGGAGCAAGGAAAAACAATTTTGATCTCAAGTCATATTCTTTCAGAAATTGCACTTTTGGCAGATGATGTAGGCATCATAGATCACGGGGTTTTACTGGAAGAAAGCTCGATGCGTGAGCTTGAGGAAAAGAATAGGAAGTGTATTCTTATTCTTGTTTCAGATGTTTCTAAAGCGGCGTTGTTTTTAGAACAAGAGTTTCATTTGACTGATTATTCCATTCAAGACCAACAAACAATACGAATTTATGATACGTCTTTAGATGTGGCCGCAATAAATAAAGCATTTATGCTAAAGGATATTGCAGTTATGGGTTCACAAGTTTGCAATGACACATTGGAAGACTATTTTAAAAGAATTACAGGAGGAGAAGGAATTGCTTAATTTACTCCAACTGGAATTTCATAAATTGAAACGCAGAAAAACAGTCTGGCTGTTGATGCTTTCGTCAATAGTTATGCCGTTTGTTGCACTAATTTATTTCAGTAGAGAAGTAGCGTCTGGAATTTCTGCGATTCAATTCTATAAATGGGCGGTGTTTAGTTACACTCCATGGATCATACTACCGGTTATTTTAGGAATGCTTTCTACTTTGATTATTTATACGGAGAATCAAAATGATGTGTTAAAACAGCTTTGGATTATACCAATCAGTAAGATAAAATTCTTTTTCAGTAAATTTATCGTTCTATTTTTATTCTCTATGAGTTTTATGTTGATTTCCGCTATTCTGTCCGGATTGTTAGGAACAGCTTTCGGATACTTTGATTTTGACTGGGAAAGCAGTAACTTTTTGCTTTCAAAAAGTTTGGAAATAGGCTCTGTAATTTCGCTGGCAATGATGCCGGTACTTGCAGTAGCTTTAATACAAAAAGGATATATTCTGCCAGTATGTGTCACATTGCTTTATACATTTTCCGGATTTCTTTTGCTAATGGTTAATCCATATCTGCATCCACTATCAAGTGCCGCAGCTTTAATAGTACAAAATATTCCGGGTGTAACATTAGGGCAATCGTTAAATATATCAATGGCGATTTCTTGTATAGGATTATGGGACATAATCTCTGTCTTTCTTGCCTATAAAATATTAAAATTAGGAAAGTGAGAAGAAAATGAAAAACTTATTATTAACAGAAGTATGGAAACTGCGAAGGTCAAAGGTTCTTTGGATTGCAATCTTTTCAACTCTTATGGTAGCCGCAGTTGTATATGCACAAGGGTTATCTGTACATTATGGAAAGTGTTACATTGATAATGTGGGGTGGTACATGGAGTCTGTCCTTTCTCTGGCGACTTTTTTCGTTCTTCCCGGTATCATTGCTCTTTTAGGCAGTTACACGATATGTCGAGAAGAACAGGAGGACACGCTTAAATCTCTTCGGATGATTCCTGTTGATGAATCAAAACTTACAGAAGCCAAACTAACGCTTACATTACTTCTGAGTTTATTTATCTATTTGCTCCTTTTTGCAATAACATTTTTTGTGGAGGCGATGCTTCATTTCAACGATTTACAGTTGAATAGTGTACTAATAATGATGAAGGTGTATCTGCTAAATGGATTTGGTATTTTTATAGTAATATCACCGATTATTGCATTTGTGTCTATAATAAAAAAGGGATATTGGCTTGCTCTTGTTTTCGCAGAAGTATATTCTTTCGCAGGTTTGTTTGCGAACCTCTTGCCTTTGGGAACAACCTTTTATCCAATCACGGCAGCCCTGCAACTTGCAGGGTATTATGAGGCATCAATCAGTGGAAGACTGTATAGTCTTGCAGTAATTATTGGATGTGGAATTTTGTCTCTAACCCTTCTTAAAAGGATTAATTTTCATGTGTATGATTAGATTTAGAAAGAATAGCAATGAATATCGTTTTTATAATAGAAAAAAGAAGCGCTTGATGGTTATAGCACTGACGCTTTTGTTAGCCCTTGTGCTGTGGACTATATGGGGGAATGTAACTGTTGGTGTTACTCGTTATTGTATAACCAGTGATCGGCTGCCTGATACGTTTGATGGTTATAAGATTGCCGTAGTATCAGATCTCCACAATGCACAGTTTGGTAGAGACAACAGTCAGATAACAAAAATAATAAAGAAAGAACATCCGGATATGATAGCGATAACCGGAGACTTGGTTGACTCAAACAAGACAAACATTGATACAGCCACAGCCTTGGTAAGCAAGCTGATGAAGATTGCGCCATGCTATTATGTAACCGGCAATCACGAAGCATGGATCGGTAGTAAGTTTTCTGAACTGGAAGAAAAGCTTCTTGATGAAAATGTTCATATTCTCCATGATCAGGTGATAAAATTAGAAAAAGGCGGTCAGACGGTACAAATTGCCGGATTAGATGATCCTGATTTTACAGACAGAGACTCTGCGCTTCAAGAAAGTATGCTTCAAACAAAGCTAAATCAGATGAACTTATCGGGGGAATATTGTATATTGTTGTCTCATCGTCCGGAGACATTTGAGGCTTATGTTATGGAACATATTGATCTGGTTTTGAGCGGACATGCTCATGGCGGGCAATTCAGGTTGCCGTTTATAGGCGGTGTAGTTGCGCCAAATCAGGGATTATTTCCCAAATATGATGCCGGGATGTATACCAAAAATAATACAACGATGATCGTCAGCCGTGGAGTAGGTAACAGTATCATTCCTGTTCGTTTCAATAACAGACCTGAAATAGTTGTTGTTGAATTGAATAGTGAATAATTAATACCGGTTTGCAGTGGACTTAGGCACCCATCCTCATACCATACTTTCAGTTTTATTAAAAAAAGATGATCTGATCTCCGAGATGGATGAATATTGGGCGGATACCTTGTATACCTTAACGGTAAACTGATAGGTGATATTGGCGATAATGAACTGTTTCTGAAGAAAACGCCTACATCGGATAGACTTCTTACAGGCACAGAATTGCGATATCACTATGAAGGTTCAAAGACGTTGATGCACGTATTCGACAGATTTGATGATACGGATTTAATTAAAGAACTACTGGAAGGTATGTATACGGAACTGCCCGAAAAGAAACCCAAGAAAGCTAAATGAGACAAACAATCTTCTTTACAGATTACACATGGAATGAAATGATTGTCGATTCGTAGCATTGATATTGTATTCACTATGGGCGCATATAGACGGTTGCTGGAAGAATCCATGAAGCACGAGTTTGAGATTCATGTATTTTAATGAAACGAACATTTAACTTATGAGGTTTTTATGAAAGAAAAAGAAGAAATAATACGTTTGTGGTTTGAGATGTGGATAATTCAACGAGATTTAGGTATGGATCATATTTTTTCAGAAAATGTGGTTTACACGGAAAGCTGGGGACCACAATATTATGATCTGCAAACAGTAAAACACTGGTTTAAAGAGTGGAATACGAGAGGGAAAGTTTTGGTATGGGAAATTAAGCAATTTTTTCATAAAGAAAATCAGACTATCGTTGAATGGTATTTCAAAAATGAAATGCATACAGGAAAAACAGAAGAATTTGACGGAATTTCTTTGATTGAATGGACGGCTGATAATAAGATAAAATTTTTAAAGGAATATGGATGCAATCGAAGTAACTACAACCCTTATCAGCAAAGCAGCGATCCTGAATTTAGAGATGAAAGAGTAAATTGGTTTTGATGTCGTCAACGAACAAATCCTAAGTTATATGAATAATTATGCTAATTAATCAGCCTTTGATTCGCACCCTTCAACAACATTCCCCTTGCCTTATTTCATCCTGCAACGAGCGTGAAGCCTATCTTCTTGATGTAGGGTTATCATCAGGGTAGTCTTGATACATGTTGAAGCCCTAACTTTGATGGTGCGAGAGCCGCAAAGCGGCTCGAAGCAGCATCAAAAGTAGGTCTCATGCCAAGGCGGCCCGCGAAGTCAAGCGGAGCGCAGGCTGAGCGGTAAGCTGCCGACGGCGGCGAGTGTAGTATTGTTATCAAGGGTCGAAGGAAAATAGGCTCGAAAGCCCTTGATTTCAGGCACTTTTCGGCTTCCGGCAGCTTCGAGCAGGTGGAGACGGTGAACGCTCTGAGAGAACTTATCTACGGCGGCACGGCCGGAAAAATGTGAGAGTGGAGTTGCCGAGATAGATGTCATTAAGTGGAGTTAGTGAGTTAGATGTCAGGGTAGTTGAGTGTTCGAGATAGATGTCAGAAATTTTTTGAACTTTGGAGAGATATAACTTGTAGAGACAAAAGAAGCTAAATGCAAATCAGATAAAAGTATTGTGATCGGGCTCATCAGGCCTGCGCTACATGGGAACATATCCCTTATTTTTTAAGACAGACCAAGACTCCTACATTGCCATCATTGGAGGTGAGAAGCGCATTTTACTGGACTCAACCAGTGGTAGAGTGGGCAAAAATCAACTGCCGGTTCGTGTAAATTCACATCAATTCCGACTATGCTTGAGTCATGAAAGGAGGTGCCCGATATGGATCAAATCAAAATTGGAAAATTCATGGCATCCTGCAGGAAGGAACAGGGCATGACTCAGGCAGTCCTTGCCGAGAAGCTCGGAATCAGTGACCGGGCAATATCAAAATGGGAGACTGGAAAGTCCATGCCGGATTCCTGGATTATGCTGGAGCTGTGCGAGCTTCTGAAAATCAACGTCAACGAACTCCTGTCGGGCGAAAGAATTATGGCAGAAGTATATGACAAACGGGCAGAAGAAAACCTGCTGGCGATGAGACGAGAGGTTGAAGAAAAGAACAGGCAGATGCTTCGGACGGAATACTTGATTGCGATTCCTGCCGTCATTGCCGGACTGGTCATGGTGTTTGTGGCTTCATTTATAGAGATGCCAGTCTGGCTGCGAATCGCACTTATCGTATTTGCTCTCGTAATGATGTTTACGGTCGCTTTTATCGCTGTGGGGATCGAGCAAAAGGCTGGATACTATGAATGCCAGAATTGCCACCACAGATATGTTCCTACATACTGGCAGACAAACCTTGCCATGCACATGGGGCGGACGAGATACATGAAATGCCCTGAATGCGGAAAGCGCAGCTGGCAGAAAAAAGTTCTAACAAAAGAAGATTAAGACAGACCAAGGCTCCTCACTACTGATTCGGTTCAGTGGCGAGGAGCCTTTTTATGCTTCGATTTCGATTGTGAGGCCGGACTTGAATTCCACGGTGAAGTGGTCGGCATAGACCGTAATTTTCTCGATGAGCTTTTTGACAAGAGCCTCATCAAACTCCGTGATGTCAGTTTT
>QWCQ01000686.1_pt1 | contig 19437 bp, 17 predicted proteins | sample 1972701 | NCBI WGS metagenome assembly QWCQ01 (sample SAMN09866704, study PRJNA288562) | Human gut metagenome isolate pre4_stool, whole genome shotgun sequencing... | reverse complement strand
TATTCAACCTGCTGAAATCTGGAAAGAGTCTGGTAGATGGGAAAAGTTTGGTCCTGAAATGTTTAAGTTAAAGGACAGAAATGACAGAGAGTTCTGCCTTGGACCAACTGCGGAAGAATATTTTACCACTCTTATTAGAGATGAAGTTAAGTCTTACAAGGACCTTCCCCTAAATTTATACCAAATTCAAACTAAGTACAGAGACGAAAAGAGACCGAGATTTGGAATAAATAGGGCAAGAGAATTTTCTATGAAGGATGCCTATACCTTTGACACTTCACCAGAAACACTTCACGAGGCTTACATGAATATGTATGAGGCTTATGAAAGAATTTTTGACAGGTTAGAGCTTGATTATAAAATTGTTGAAGGGGACAATGGCGCCATGGGCGGCACTGGCTCTCACGAATTTATTGCTCTATCAGAAACTGGCGAAGGCGTAATTGTTTATGCTGAGTCTGGAAAATTTGGAGCAACTGAAGAAAAGGCTCCTGTTGAATATATCCTTCCTCAAGCTGAAGACAGAAAAGACTTAGAAAAAGTCCACACTCCAAATGCAAGCACTATCGAAGAAGTTTCCAACTTTTTAAAAGTTGACCCAAAGAAGTGTGCCAAGGCAATTGACTTAATGCTTGGCGATGAACCAGTTTTAGTCTTTATTCCTGGCGACAGAGAATTAAATATGGCAAAGCTTGTAGCCTATACTGGAGTTGCTGAACACGACATAAGAATGATGGAAGAAGCTGACATTGAGGCTATTAAGACTAAAAAAGGCTACACTGGACCTATTGGAATTGATGTTAGGATGATCTTCGACAAGAGGGTAACTGAAATGGACAACCTAGTTGTTGGAGCAAATGAAGATGAATACCACTACATCAATGCAAATTATGGCAGAGACTTTGAAGGCGAAGTTGTAGATGACCTACTTCTTGTTGCTGAGGGCGACAAGGTTCCTGGAACTGACGAAGAATATAAATTTGCCAGAGGAATTGAAGTGGGAAATATTTTTAAATTGGGTACAAAATATTCAGAAGCTTTAAATGCAACTTATCTTGACGAAAATGGCAAGGCAAATTACTTTTACATGGGTTCTTACGGAGTTGGTGTAACAAGATCTGTAACGGCAATAATAGAACAAAACCACGACGACAATGGAATCATCTGGCCAATGGCTGTTGCACCTTATGAAGCAATTGTTACAATAGTAAATGTCAAGGATGAAGACCAAGTTAAGCTTGGAGAAAAGATTTACGAAGACTTAAAGGCCAAAGGTATCGAAGTTCTTCTTGACGACAGAAAGGAAAGGGCTGGAGTTAAGTTTAAGGATAGAGACTTAATTGGTATTCCACTAAGAATTACTTGCGGCAAGAAATCTTCTGAAGGCCTAGTTGAGTATTCAACTAGAAGAGAAATGGAAAATTCTGAAATTTCTTCTGAAGATGCAGTAAAAAATGTTTTAAAGGAAGTAGAAAAGGTTAGATAGTATGAGCGACTTTAAATTTGAAATTACTGAGCACTTGGGAGTTTTATCTGAAAGTGCCAAGGGCTGGACTAAGGAGCTTAACAAGGTTTCTTTTAACGACAGACCAGCTAAGTACGACTTGAGAGAGTGGGACCCAAACCACGAAAAAATGTCAAAGGGTGTCACACTTAATGACGAAGAGATGGAAATCCTCTCTAAAATCCTAAAGGACAGAGGGATTTAATATATTTTTAAAATAACTTATGTTATAATGTAGAAATGTAAAAAACGCCATAGAGCGAGGAGGCTATTAAAATGGAAATTAAAAAGAAAGAAAAAAACACTGTCTTTTTTGACCTTGTTTTAAAAAGAGAAGATATAAATAATGCTGAAACAGAAGTGTACAAGAAAAACAAAAAGCACTTCCAATTACCTGGATTTAGAAAGGGTCATGTTCCTAGAAAGATGATCGAAAATATGTACGGCAAAGATGTATTCTTTGAAGATGCTATTAACGAACTTCTTCCAGCTGAATATGAAAAAGCAATTAAGGAATTAGATTTAAAGGTAGTTGACCAACCTAATATTGACATTGACGAAGAAAGCATAAAAGATGACAAAGATGTTGTTGTTAAGGTATCTGTTGATGTTAAACCTGAAGTTGAACTTAAAAACTACGAAGGAATTGAAATCGAGGACCCAACTCTTGAAGTAACAGACGAACTTATTGACTCTGAAGTTGAAAACGAAAGAGCCATGAATGCAAGAATTATAAATGTTGACGATAGAGCTGTAGAAGATGGCGACACTGTAAACATCGACTTCAAGGGCTCTGTTGATGGAGAATATTTTGAAGGTGGCGAAGCTGAAAGCCAAGACCTTAAAATTGGTTCCAACACATTTATCCCAGGCTTTGAAGAACAACTAATTGGACACAATATTGATGAAGAATTTGACATCACTGTTAAATTCCCAGAAGATTACCACCAAAAAGATTTAGCTGGAAAAGATGCAAAATTTGAAATTAAATTAAACAGCATTTCTTATGAAGAACTTCCAGAACTTGACGACGAATTTGTAAAAGATATTTCTGAATTTGACACACTTGAAGAATTTAAGGCTGACATCAGAAAGAAGAAGGAAGAAGAATTCAAGACAACTTCTGAAATGGAAAAACAAAGAAGAGCCATTGACAAAATCGGTGAAATGGTAGATGTAGAAATTCCTGAAGCAATGATCAATGCTCAAATCGACGACATGATTAGAAATTACGACCAAAGCCTAAGAGCTCAAGGAATTAGCTTTGAAGACTACATTAAGATGATTGGTCAAAGTCTTGATGATTTCAAAAAAACTATGAGACCAGAAGCAGAAAGAACTGTTAAAAATGACCTTGCCCTAGAAGCTCTTGTAAAAGATTTAGCAATTGAAATTACTGACGAAGAAATTGAAGAAGAAGTAAATAAGGTAGTTGAAGAATACTTCAAAGACGACAAAGAACACATGGAAAAGATGAGAGACTACATGCTAAACCAAAACAAGGAAGTTGTAAGAGACGACCTTGAAAAGAGAAAGGCAATTGACACTCTTGTTGAAAAGGCAAAATTTGTTGAGCCAAAGGAAACTACTGAAGAAGAAATTAAAGAAGAAATTAAAGAAGAAGTAAAAAAAGATAAAGAAGAAGATAAATAATCAGAGGATGTGATTACATGGCATTAGTGCCAATGGTAGTAGAACAAACTAATAGGGGCGAAAGGTCCTATGACATTTATTCAAGACTTCTAAAGGATAGAATTATTTTCGCAAGTGGCGAAGTAAATGATGTCATGGCAGACTTAATCGTTGCTCAACTTTTATTTTTAGAATCTGAAGATCCAAATAAGGACATCCAACTTTATATAAATTCACCTGGTGGTTCTGTGTCTGCAGGCTTTGCCATTTACGACACTATGAATTATATTAAGCCAGATGTTTCTACAATTTGCATTGGAATGGCTGCATCTATGGGAGCATTTTTGCTTGCCTCTGGAGCTAAGGGAAAGAGATTTGCCCTTCCAAATTCTGACATTATGATTCACCAACCTTCTGGTGGTGCACAAGGTCAAGCTAGTGACATTCAAATCAATGCAGAAAAGATTTTAAAAATTAGACAAAAATTAAATGAAATTTTGGCTGAAAGAACTGGTCAAGATCTTGAAAAAATCGAAAGAGATACAGATAGAGATTATTGGCTAACTTCTGAAGAAGCAAAAAAATATGGTTTAATAGATAAAGTTATAGAAAAAAGGGTTTGAGGTGAGATATGTCAAATACAGATGAAATTTTGAGATGTTCATTCTGTGGCAAAACGCAAAACCAAGTGAATAGATTAATCGCCGGACCTAATGTAAATATTTGTGACGAGTGCATCGAGAGATGTCACGCAATTTTAGAAGAAGAAATCCCCCATGAGATAAATAAGGATTTTGACCTAAAAAAACCAGCTGAAATCAAAGAGATTTTGGACCAATATGTGGTGAAGCAAGAGGATGCCAAGCGTGCCCTTGCCGTTGCTGTATATAACCACTACAAGAGGATTTCATCTTCCAAAAAACTCGACCCAGATATTGAACTTCAAAAGTCCAACATCTTAATGATTGGACCTACTGGTTCAGGCAAAACTTTACTTGCACAAACTCTTGCCAGACTTTTAAATGTTCCCTTTGCCATTGCCGATGCCACAACTTTAACTGAGGCTGGCTATGTTGGCGAAGATGTTGAAAATATTATTTTGAAATTAATTCAAAATGCTGACTACGATATTGAGAGGGCAGAAAAGGGAATAATTTACATTGACGAGATAGATAAAATTGCCAGAAAATCTGAAAATGTATCTATCACAAGAGATGTAAGTGGAGAAGGTGTGCAACAAGCACTGCTAAAAATAATTGAAGGCACTGTTGCCAATGTTCCGCCACAAGGTGGCAGAAAGCATCCTTCTCAAGAATTTATTCAAGTTGACACCACAAACATTTTATTCATTGTTGGTGGTGCCTTTGACGGAATTGACAAAATTATTGAAAATAGAACTGCCAAGTCCTCTATGGGCTTTGGGTCTGAAATTATTGACAAGAAGGCCAATAGAGAAAATATTCTTAAAAAAGTTGAAACTGAAGACTTATTAAAGTTTGGACTTATACCAGAACTCATAGGCAGGCTTCCTGTAACTATAACTCTTGAAGAATTAGACGAAGATGCTCTAGTAGAAATTTTGACTAAGCCAAAGAATGCCCTTGTAAAACAATACAAGGAGCTATTAAAGTTTGACGATGTTGAATTAATTTTTGACGACCAAGCCCTAAATTATATTGCAAAGAAGGCAATAGAAAAGAAGGCAGGAGCTAGAGGCTTAAGAGGAGTTATCGAAAACACCATTATGAATGTCATGTACGAAATTCCTTCAAGAGATGACATCAAGGCAGTAAAAATAACTAAGGAATCAGTAGAAGGCACAGCATCTGCTGAGTTAATAAAAAAATAAAAATAAATTTAGCCGTGGTTGACACGGCTTTTTTAGAAGGTGAAAAATGGAAAAAGTAAAATTACCACTAATCCCTCTTCGCGACTTAGTAAGCTTTCCCCACATGGTCATGCACTTTGATTGCGGCAGAAAAATTTCTGTAAACGCAATTGAAAGGTCAGAAATGCAGGATTCAAAAATATTTTTGGTGGCGCAAAGAGAACTGGAAGTTGAAGACCCAAAGAGAGAAGACCTCTTTGATGTTGGGACTGTGGCAACTATAAAACAAATTTTAAAACTCCCAGGTGGAGTTGTTAGGGTCCTAGTTGAAGGTGAAGAGAGGGCAAGAATCTCAAGCCTTGATATTAGCGAGGAGATAATTGAAGCGGATATAGAAATCCTAGAAGAAGAGGAAATTGACTACAGAGAAGACGACCAAATCGAGGCAGCACTTCGCCTTGCCTTAAATGACTTGGAATCCTACGCCTCTCTTGATGAAAAATTCTTCCCAGGACTTTTATCAAATATTGCAGACACAGACGACCCATCAAGGTTTATTGACACTGTTGTTGGCTATCTTGACTTTAAACTTGAAGAGTACCAAAAACTACTTGAGACAACTGATATTTACGAAAGACTTGTTGCCTTTCACGAGATAATGAAAAAGGAAATAGAAATTCTTTCCATAGAAAAAAATATCAACGACCAAGTGAAAAAGAAAATGGATGACATCCAAAGGGAGTACTATTTAAAGGAACAACTTCGCGTCATCCACAAGGAACTTGGCGATGGCGAAGATGAGGGCGAAGTCACAGAAGTCTACAAGAAAAAAATCGAAGAAAAAAACCTTCCTGATGAAGTGAGGGAAAAAGCCCTAAGTGAAATAAAAAAACTTAGAAACTTAAATTCACAGTCACCAGATTATTCCATGCTCATAAATTATTTGGACTGGATAATTGACCTTCCTTGGCTTGATGCTGGAGAGGAAAAAGTAAAATTAAGTGATGCGAGAAAAGTTTTAAATGAAGAACATTACGGACTTAAAAATGTAAAAGAAAGAATACTAGAATTTATTGCCGTGAGAATTTTATCTGGCGACAAAAATAAGGGACCTATACTTTGCCTTGTGGGACCTCCAGGAGTAGGCAAGACTTCCATTGCCAAGTCCATTGCCAATTCCCTCAACAAGGAATTTGTCCGCATGAGCCTTGGCGGTGTAACTGACGAAGCAGAAATAAGAGGACACAGAAGGACTTACATTGGAGCCCTTCCTGGGAGAATTATTTCTCTCATGAAAAAAGCTGGCAAAAATGATCCAGTATTTTTATTTGATGAGATAGATAAAATTGGAAATGACTTTAAGGGCGACCCTGCATCTGCACTCTTAGAAGTCCTTGACCCAGAGCAAAATAATTCCTTTACGGACAGGTATATGGAGCTTCCCTTTGACTTATCCAATGTATTTTTTATAGCGACGGCAAACACAAGGCAGACTATACCGAGACCCCTTCTTGACAGAATGGAAGTAATAGAAATTGGTGGCTACACGCCAAATGAAAAATTAAATATTGCAAAAAAATATTTAGTTTCAAAACAAATTTCTGAAAATGGTTTGAAAAAAGAAAATATAAATATTTCTGAAAAGGCCCTAAAGGACATAATAGATTACTACACTCGCGAATCTGGCGTTAGAGGTCTTGAAAAACAAATTTCAAAAATCGTGAGAAAGTCTGCCCTAAAAATTGTGGAAGAAGATTTAGATAAAGTTTCTGTATCCACTAGAAATATTTCAGACTTCCTCGGCGAAAAAATTTATTTAATAAATGAGAGAGAAAAAAATTCTGAAGTGGGCTCAGTTAATGGACTTGCCTGGACAGAAGTTGGCGGCACTACACTTGTCATCGAGACGACAGTTATGCCAGGAAAGGGTAAGTTAACACTTACAGGTTCTCTTGGAGATGTCATGAAGGAATCAGCCATAGCTGCCATTTCCCACATTGCATCTAATGCAGAAGATTTTAAAATCGACCCAAACTTTAGAAGTGAAAAGGACATTCACATTCACGTGCCAGAAGGTGCAGTGCCAAAGGATGGACCTTCAGCAGGAATAACAATTGCCACATCAGTTTTATCTGCCCTTACAAAAAGACCAGTACGAAGTGATGTTGCCATGACTGGAGAAATTACCCTTCGCGGTAAAGTCCTTCCAATAGGTGGTCTTAAGGAAAAACTTTTGGCTGCAGAAAGATATGGAGTTAAGACTGTAATCATTCCTGAAGAGAACAAGAGGGACTTAAGGGAAATCGAAGAAGCGGCTGTTGAAAAGTTGGATATAAAAACTGTTTCAAACTTCAAGGAAGTTGCAGAGATTGCGATAGGTGATTTTAGTGAAGATAAATAAGGCAGAACTGGAAAAAGTTGCAGTTTTGGAAAAGCAATATCCACTGGCAAATCTTCCGGAATTTGCCTTTGCAGGCAGGTCCAATGTGGGCAAGTCATCCTTTATAAATGCCATGCTAAATAGAAAAAATCTAGCGAGGACTTCATCAACACCAGGAAAGACTAGGACCATAAATTTTTACAAGGTAAATGACGACCTTCGACTAGTGGACCTACCTGGCTACGGCTACGCAAAAGTTGCAAAGGCAGAAAAAGAAAAGTGGGCAGGCATAATCAATAGATATCTTGAAAAGAGAGAAAATCTTTTGGAGACAATTCTCTTGGTGGACATTAGACACGAGCCAACAGATTTAGACAAGCAGATGTATGACTACATCCTTCACTCAGGCTTTTCTGGCATAGTCATTGCCACAAAAAAAGACAAGATAAAAAAATCTCAAGTAGATAAGCACATTTCTGTCATAGCAAAAAAACTTGGCGTCGAGCACAGAGAAAATATAATTCCCTTTTCTTCATCAGAAAAAAATGAAGTAAAAGATATGTGGTTTATCTTTGAAGATATGATGAGATTTCACAAAGAAAAATAAAGTAAAGAAGGACCTTCAAGGTTCTTTTTTATTGTGACATGAGCCTGTGAAAAGTAAATTTCACACAGTTTTAAAAAATTAAACATAAACTTATGTTAAGATATAGAAAAATGGAGGAGATTATGAAGATAAAAAATAAAATTATGACTGCGGCGCTTTCACTCTTGTTGCTTCCAAGTGCAGTTTTTGCTAGTGCAGGAGACGAAATAGTAACACTTGGCGCAGACTTAAGTGAAGAGCAAAAAAGTGAAATGCTTCGAGAGATGAAAGCTGATGACAAGGCAAAGATAATTGAAGTCACTAACAAGGAAGAGTACAAGTACTTAGGCGATGTCCTTTCATCAAAGGAAATTGGAAACAAGGCAATATCTTCTGCCATAGTAAGATACAAAAAGGCAGGCAGTGGAATAAATATTGAACTTTCAGACAACATTCGCGTTGTAAGTGAAGATGCCTTTTTAAACGCCCTAAACACTGTAGGAATAGAAGACGCCGACATTTATGTAACAGCACCAGGAAAGGTAAGCGGCACAGCTGCCCTAACAGGAATTTTAAAAACTTATGAAGAAAACACTGGCAAAAAACTTCCAGAAAATTTGAAAAAAGTTGCCAACCAAGAATTAGTTGTGCAGACAAAACTTTCTGAAGAACTTGGCGACGAAAAAACTAACGACATAATTTACGAAATCAAAGATGCCATGGCAAAGAATATGCCAAAGGACGAAAAGGAAGTTAGATTTATAATAGATACTGTTACAAATAATTACAATATTAATTTAAGTAAGAGCCAAGAAGACAAGCTTGTGAGCCTCTTTAACAACATGAAAGATGCCGATGTAGATTGGAATAGGGTGGCAGACGCAGCAGTAAAATATAAGGACCAGGCATCAAAATTTTTAAACTCACCTGAAGGGGAAAAGGCAGTAAAAAATACAAAGAACTTTTTAGAAAAACTTATAGACTTTATAGTTTCACTATTTAAATAAATTAAGAGAGAAAAAAAGATTCACCAGGATGATATGTGGTGAATCTTTTTATTGCAGAATTTATTGAACAAAATTATAAAAAAATATTTAAATCTAAATCGTTGGAAAGTATTTTCAATAAATTTTTTCCGACAACACTGTTGCCAGATTTATCAAGTCTAGGAGAATAGACACAAATGCCACATTTTCTAGGTACGACACCTAGTATTGCACCGCTAACACCACTTTTTGAAGGTATTCCCACTTCCAATAAAAATCTTCCACTTTCTTCATACATTCCACAAGATGCCATTTGTGCAAGAACTATTTTTACGGAGTCTTTTGAAATTATCTCAGCATTATTTACCAAATCTTTTCCACCATTGGCTAGTAGAGCACCTATATGTGCAAGTTCTGTAGAATTCATTCCAATAGAACAATTTCTTATGTATAAGTCTAAAACTTCTTCAGCGTCCAGAGAGAATATTTTTTTACTTCTTAAGTAGTAAGCAATTGATCTATTTACATCAGTTGTCTCTATCTCTGACTTGTAAACTTCTTCTAAGAATATAATATTATTGCTATTACTTAATTTTTTTATTTTAGCAACAACTCTATTAAACTTTTCATCTAGGTCTTTTCCTTTTATCAGGGAAGATGTAGTTATTGCACCAGCGTTTATAAATGGATTAGCTGCCATATCATCAATTGGTATCAATGAGTTGAATTTATATTTAGTGGGTTCTGTTCCAACTTTTTCAAAGACTTCATCTATGCTGTTATCATTTAATGCCATTATGAGTGAAATAACTTTTGAAATGGATTGAATGGAAAAGACTTTATTGTAGTCACCAAATTTATATTCATCACCATTCACAGTTACTAAACTAAGTGCAAAATCTTTTGGATTTACATTTGCAAGTTCAGGAATATATGTGGCAACTTCACCTTCATTTGCATAGGCTAAACTATTTTCTATTGAATTTTCAATTATTTTTATTGTTTTTTCTTTATCAGTAAACATTTATGTCTCCCTTGAAAAATAAAATTATAGTTAAAAATAACGGCTCAAAAATTTGTTAAGAGCCGTTAAATTTCATTTAATATAGTAAATAATTTTTATCTAAAATTATTAGCCAAGCCGTTTAAATAGTAAAGAGCTGCCCAATTTGCAACATGGGCTGCAGTTTGAAGTGAAAGCGTATCAGGATAAATTTCTACAAAATCAAAGCCTTTTGCTCCAGCTACTCCTGCTGCATGAACCATCATATTGAGTTGGTAGCTTGTCAAACCTCCCATATCTTGAGGACCTTGTGGCATAGATGCTGCGTCTAAAGAATCAGAACATATTGTTACATAAACAAATTCAGTGTCTTTGAAAGCAATGTCTATTGCTTTTTCAATTGACTTTTTCCATCCATTTTCATGAACTTCATTGGCTAAGATAACTGTTGCACCATGAGTTTTTGCATTTTGGAACTCTTCTCTATGATTTCTTGGACCTCTAATTCCAATATGAACAATTTTAGTTGGGTCCATATTCTCGTCTTCATAAAGTCTGTAGAAAGGTGAGCATCTAGAATATAAATCATCACCAAAAGATTCATAGTTATCTAAATGAGCATCAAAATGAAGTACTCCAACTTTTTTTGGATATCTTTTTGCTATTTCACTAATTATTGGGTAAGCAATTCCGTGGTCACCACCAAAAGTTATTGGCATAATTTTCCTATCTAATAATTTAGAAACTTTTTCTCTTATAGCATCAAATGTAAAATCATAATCACCATTATGAACTGGAGTATCACCGAAGTCTGCAACTTTTAAGTAATCGAAACAGTCTTGGTCATAATCAGGAAGATAACCAGTATATCTTATAGATGCACTTCTTATTGCTTTTGGACCTTCTGTAGTAGGGGAGTAACCACCTATTGTACATCCGCCTTCCCAAGGAACACCAATAACTGCTGCGTCTAAGCCATCTAAATCTTCGTCATTTTCAATAACTGATAAATTCAGCCATGAAGGTACTCCACTGTAGATTGTGTTAGGTAAAAAACTTGGATCATAGATTGTAGGTTTACTTTCTCTCATCATTAACAACTCCTTTAGTAAATTAAATTATTTTATTTAATCTTATTATAAAATATAAAATCGAACATGTCAACGATAATATAACTATAAAAACTACATTGTAGTTTTTATAGTTACTGAATATTTTTTGTAAAATTTATAATTTCTTGTGCTATATCATCTGAATTTTCTTTAATTGTTTTTGTAGGAGCAGTTGCACTTATTGTAGCAACTAATTTTCCAGATTTTATTATAGGAACGGCTACAGAGCTTATTCCTATTGCTACTTCGTCAATTTCAGTAGAGTAGCCCTTTTTATCTATGTTTTCTAATTCTTCTATCATTTTAGATTTTGTAGTAATAGTATTCTCGCTTACTTTTTCTTCAGGAATATTGTTTAAATAATTTTGCAAAAAATCCTCACCTGAATATTTTAGAATTAATTTACCAGAAGATGTTGCATTTAAAGGCAATTCTTTAGAATCCCTGATGTACAAAAAATATCTTGATTCATCGGGTTCCTCGGATAATATTTTTACAATATTATTTTCTGAAATTTTATGAAATCTTGAATTTACATTATATTTATTAGCGATTTCCTTTAGAAATGACTCTAAGTTATTTATAAAAATATCATCATTTCTACTCTTTAGAAGTTTAGATTTTGGTAAAAATATATAACCAAGTTTATAAACATTTTTTTCTTGATCGTGCTCTAAATATGAAAAATAAACTAAAGTATTTACTATTCCTCTTGTTGTATTTATATTCAAGTTTAGCATTTTACTTATATCATTTAATTTTAATTCTTCGTTGTCCTCGTTAAAACAATCAATTATTTCAAATGCTCTTTGTATGGATTGTATTAATTTCATGTAATTCACTACTCCCTATGAAAACTATTATAACACAATACTATTAAATGGTATTTATCAATAATAGTCAAAAATTTTTAATTATTAATTGTTTTAGTAAAAAATTTTAGGTGTTTTTATATTAATTTGATAAATTGATAAAATTTTTGTTGACAAGGTTTGCATGACTAATTATAATTATATTATAGTCTTAACAACGGCATAGCCGTGAAAAGAAAGGAGAATTTTATGGAAACTCAAAAAAGAAAGTACACTTTAGCTGAAAAATTAAAAGCTATTGGACCAGGGGCTATGGTTACTGCATCCTTTATTGGACCAGGTACTGTTACAACCGCTACTAGGGCTGGAGCTGAATTTGGATATGCTCTATTGTGGACGGTAATATTTTCTATCATAGCTACGATAATCCTACAAGAGATGTCAGCTAGAATTGGTATTATAACTAAGGGTGGCTTAGGTGAAGCTATCTTAGAAGAATTTAAAGACAGACCTTTTTTACAAAAATTTTCAGCTTATTTTGTTGGAGGCTCAATAGCATTTGGATGTGCAGCATACATATCAGGAGATTTAACAGGTACATCTTTAGGTATAGCTACTCTAATAAATGTTCCTCTTAGAATTATAGTTCCTGTTATTGGTATTATAGTTTTAACATTAATTTTAAAGGGAAATATAAAATTGTTGGAAAAAATTTTAACTGTTTTAGTTGCAATAATGGCAATAGTATTTGTTACAACTATGTTTGTCTCCAAGCCAAACTGGGGAGAAGTTTTCTCAGGTGCTGCACCTACAATACCTGCAAAATCAATAATTTTAATTATATCAATGATTGGTACTACCATAGTTCCTTATAACTTCTTCATTCATACAGGAACAGCAGCAGAAAATTGGGATTCACCAGACCAACTAATTTTATCAAAGTGGGATACAATTGTTTCTATAAGTATAGGTGGTTTAATCACAGCTGCAATAGTTGTTACTTCCGGAACTCTTATGAGAGGTCATGTAATCCAAAGTGCTGCAGATTTATCAATACAGTTAGAACCACTATTAGGATCTTGGGCTAAGATATTTATGAGTATAGGTCTATTCTCAGCTGGACTATCTTCAGCCATAGCTTCTCCTCTGGGTGCTTCTTACACATTGGCAGGTCTACTTGGCTGGGAGTATGATAATTCAGATAAAAGATTTAAATACACTAACCTAATCATAGCAATAATTGGTATTGTTGTAGGATCAATAGGATTTAATCCAATGCAAATATTATTAATTGCACAAGCTCTAAATGGACTTATCTTACCTATAGCAGCAATTTATGTTGTAATTATTGCATCAAGCGTTAAACAATTAAAAGAATACAGAAATGGCAAAGTTCTTATTTTACTTGGATCCTTAGTTTGTCTAATAACAATATTCTTAGGTGGATATTCTGTAGTCTCAGCATTAAAAGGCTTAGTATGATATAAAAAAAAGATCTTGTTGAAAATTTTTCAGCAAGATCTTTTTTATTGCAAGGAATTAAATATTTGGGAAATAAAAAAATCCGGCGAACCGGATTTAGTTATTTTTAATGCTAACAATATTTTTATCTGCTAATAAAATTTTTGCCTAATAATATTTTTATCTGCTAATAATATTTTTACCTTCAAATAAAAATTTTAGAACTTATTGTAGTGGACCTTTGATGAGGTGTCAAATTCTTCGTGGTCCTTTGTGCCTGATTTTTTGTAGCCAATTGGAATCAAACATTGTGCTCTATAAGGTTTTTTCACGCCAAAGTTTTCTTGGAAGTATTCTTCATAAGAAATCTTTCCTGCAGTCTTTCCTTCTTTTACATTGATCCATGAAGATGAAAGTCCTTCTTCTTCAAGGAGAAGTTGTAGGTAGGCTGCTGTAAGTGATGCTTCTTCCACCCAAGTCTTGCAGATGTCTGTGTTTGCAATTACTATTACAATCACTGGTGCGTCCTTTAGGTAGAGGGTTGCAAAGGAGTCCATATTGGATAGTTCTTCGATTTTTTCTTTGTCATCAACAATTATAAATTCAACGGGGTGAGAGTTGCCATTTGATGGTCCCATTGATGCGTACATCAAAAGTTCTTCCAATTTTTCTCTGTCAACTTCTTTATCTTTATATTTTCTAACTGTTCTTCTCTTTAAAATTATTTCTTTTAACAAAATATCACCTCACCTACATTCTACCACATATTCTAATTAAAGTAAGCTGTGCAAATATATTCATAATATTTTTAAATTTTATAGGAATCCTTGTAATTTAAAGGGATTACAGTGATTTTCAGGGAGCAAAATTTCTTTGAAAATATTTTCATAAAGGCTTGACAAAAATATTTTACTACAGTACAATATAGGAGAAGTGAAAACTTCATCATCTTTTTTCTTCCCTTAGAGAACAGTTATCTTTTTACATAATCTGTTCTCTTTTATTTTGCCTAATTTTTTTACATAATTTTCTTGTAATCTCCAAGAATTTTTACATAGAAATTTTTTTGCAATCCTCAAATATTTTTGCAATTCCCACAAATTTTTTAAAATTATTTTAAAAGATTTCACTTTTATTACAGGGACAAAATTTCTAAATCTTTATAAAGACACTAGATAAAGTATAAAAACCGTATATGTTTCATTAATGTTACAAGATAGGCTCTTTGTAACACAAACTTAAAATAGAAATTGTTTCAAAAGATAATTATTAAGTTATAATAATAATGAAGGTGATAAAAATGAAGATTTTGAAAAAGACTTCATTGATCATTATCTCCACAGCATTGATTTTAACAAGCACTGTATTTGCAAAATCCTTTAGAGACACAAGAGGGCACTGGGCAGAATCATCTATTGACTTTATTACAGACAAGGGAATAATGTCTGGCTATGATGACAACACATTTAAACCCAACGAAAACATGACGAGAGTTGAGTTTTATGCCACAGTAAATAGTTTAATTGGCTTCGACAAAACTTACACTGTCACTTTTTCTGATGTAAACACTTCTGACTGGTATTATAGCGATGTAGCTAAGGGCATAAAGGCAGGATACATCACACCAACTACGGGAAAGTTAAATCCAGAGAGAGATATTACAAGGGAAGAGGTTGCAGAAATCCTTGGTTATGTTTATTCATTACCTACTAAGGCAAGTGCAACTAATGAATTTGGCGACAAGAATAAGATTAGTGAATCGGCAAGGGGTTATGTAGGCGCCCTAGTCGATGCAGGAATACTACGAGGATACTCTGATGGAAACTTCTATCCAACAAGATCAATTAGGAGATCAGAAGCTGCTACGCTTTTCAGGTCGATGATTTCTAATTACAACTATCCACAAAAAAAGGCTCTAAATAATAGTAAAATTAAATTTGGAAGCAGAAATCTCTACGAATAAGACAGGTGACTGTCTTATTTTTTTGCCCAAATTTATTTTTTGATTTCGCCAGAAATTTTTGCAATATTTTTTATTTACACAAGCTTATAAAATTTTCAAAAAAAGAGACCTGGTCATGCCAAGTCTCAAAATTTTAAATTTATAAATTTCTAAAATAGTCTAATAATATTTCTGATATTTCCTTGTCGTAATTTTTTATTACTCTAAGATTTTTATACATATCAAAGCCGCCAGCTCCCGTTGCCCTGTAATTATTCATGACTGTGGAAAACTTGTCACTGTCTTTTACTTCTTTTCCCTTAAAGTAAATCTTGCCAATTCTTTTGCCCACTTCTTTTTTTAAATCCAAATCAAAGTCTATGCCATAAAAGAAATCGAAGTTGTAGTGTTCTTCCTTGGGCTCAAGGAATTTTTTGGCGATTTTATAATCTCCATCATAGACTATATAGGTGTAGTCCTCTTCAAGGGCATCTCTTAGGGTCTTGCCATCAATTTCAAGGACAAGAGCTGTGTTTGGGAACCTGTAAGTGTTTAAGACATCTCTTGTTGTTAAATCTTTTTTAAGGCCAGTTATGACATTGGCAAAGGATGTAATTGAGATGTCGGCACCAGTGTAGTCAAGCTGAATTTTATTTATTAGGTCTGCAAGGTCTGACCCTTTTACTGCCATTTTTATCTTGTCATCAGGGAGGTAGTCGCGAGAAAGCCTTGCTATAGGTTCGTCTAAGTAGTCTTGCACCTTTTCTTCTACATACTTATATTTTTCTTCCAAGTAATTTTCTTGAAGGCTTGGTTCTATAAAGGATGCAGAAACTTTTCCCTCGCCAGTTTTTATTTCTATCATGGCAGCCTTCATTCCGTTGGCGGGACTTTCCACTGCAAAGGTCTTACTCACTTCGCCAGATAATTCCATGTGTTGGTGACCTGCAAGGATCAAGTCGTAGTCAAGTTCGCTTGCAATTTTTCCGCCCACGTTTTCACTGGTGTCTGATAATTTTTCGCCTGTTTTTAAATCTATTTCGTAGCCGCCGTGATAAATCAAAATATTAAAATCGGTTTTTTCTTTTTTTAATTTTTCTAAAACTTCCTTGGCAGAAGTAAAGGCATCTCTTATTTCAAAGTTTTCTAAATTTTCTTTTCTTTCCCAAAGATTTACCCAGTCTGTGACAATGCCAGCTATGCCAATTTTATAGCCACCCATTTCTTTTACTGCATAGGGAGAAATTTCTATGCCAGAAGTCTTGTCAGTGACATTGGCGCAGAGTAGTTTCCCCTTCATATTTTCTACATAGGATTTTAAATAAGGGTAGCCGTAATTGAAGTCGTGATTGCCAAGGGTGTAGTAGTCAACATTTTGCATGAGGTCTGCAATAATATCTGAGCCCAAAAACTCCTTTACATAGTAGGCAAAGGATGAGCCTTGGAGGGTGTCGCCGCCGTCAGTTAGGATAGTGAAGTCGTCTTTTTTTATATTGTTTAAAAGAGAGAGATAGCCAGTGGCTTTTCTCTCTCTATCTAAATAGTCTGTGGGGAAAAAATATCCGTGTAAATCTGATGTGTGAATTACTTTTATTTTCATTTTTCACCTACTAGCCTTGCTCTGATTTTTGTTGAGAAAAATTCTATAAATAATACTAGAATTATAAGTCCCAAAAGGATTGCGCCAACTTCTTGCCACTTGTAAGAATTTATGGCAAACATAAGTGGAGAGCCAATGCCACCTGCACCAACTAGTCCAAGGACTGCTGCGTCTCTAAGGTTTATGTCAAAGCGATAAATTGTTGTAGAGGCAAAGTTCGCCCAAAGCTGTGGAATTATTCCAAAGCGAATTTTTTGAAAAGTTGTGGCGCCTATTGAAGAAAAGGACTCCAAAATTGACTTGTTTAAATTCATTATGTTGTCGGAAAATAATTTTGTCAGCATGCCTATTGAGGTAAAGCTCATGGTCATAAGGCCTGCAAAGGGTCCAGGACCTGTAACTCTTATAAACATAAGCCCATAGACTATGGAAGGTATTGTCCTTATTAGGATTATGAGAAGTCTCACCATATAAGCTATGGGAGCTGCCACAATATTTGATGAAGCCAAAAAGCTAAGAGGTATTGCAATTATTGAGCCTACCAGTGTACCCAAGAAGGCTATACACATTGTCTCAAGGAGAAGATAGGGCACGCCCTTTTTTGTCAAGTTAAAGAGCATATCTTTCTTGGGATTTAAAATTCCTTTTATTATATTTTTTGCAACGGTCATGCCCTCTTCAGTTGCCGATTCAAAATTTATTACTGTCGAAGACCAAATTATCATGAATAAAACTATGGCAACTATCATGAGGATGTAGCCGTGATTTTTTGGTTCTGATTTTAGTTTTTCTAATACTTTTTCTGACATATCAATTCAACTTTCTTCTAAAGTGGGCAGAGATATTTTCTATGACAAAGACTGTCACAAGTAGTGTCAATAATATCATGCCCACACGGTTGTAATCTCTCCAGTTAATGTTTTCGTTAATGAGTAGACCAAGTCCTCCTGCTCCTACATAACCAAGAATGGCAGCGTATCTGACATTACCCTCAAAGTTGTAAAGGGCTGTTGAAAGGTAGAAGGGCAAAATTTCTGGCACAATGGACTTGAAAAATGCCATTGTCCTCGTAAAGCCCATGGAGATCATGGCCTCAAAGGCTCCCATGTTAACTGTTTCGATTTGCTCGTAAGTTAGCTTTCCTACATAGGAGAAGGAAAAAATAAAAATTGCAACAGTACCTGCAAAGGCGCCAAGTCCAAAGACATAAGTGGCTATAAGTGCAGACACAAGAGTTGGAATTGTACGAAGAACTGAAAAAATTAATTTTACAATCCAATTGATTATTTTGCTTTTCACCATATTGTGGGATGCCAAAAAGGCAAAGGGAACAGATATGACGGCACCCAAGAAAGACCCCAAGAAGGACATCTTTATTGTGTCTAAAAGTGGTCCTACAACTGATGAGAAGTAGGAAAAGTTTGGCTTAAACATTGGCACAAGTATTGCTGAAAGTTTGTGAGAATTTTTTACCAGGGTGTTTAAAGAAAAGCCAGTGACTCTAACAGAAATTGCTGTAAATAAAAGGAGGAGAATAATTACTGGTATAGTAAAGCCAGGGTATTCCACTACTTCCTTTCCAGATTCTGTTATATATTTTTTTGGTTTAAAAATTTTGTAGTAGAGGTTCATACTTCCTCCAATTTTAATTCTTCAAAGGAATCTCCGTAAATAGACTTTAAAACTTTTTCGTCAACATCCTTGGCAGGTCCATAGTAAATTATTTCTCCATCGCGAACGCCAAGGACCTTTGTTGCATATTCAAGGGCAAGCTCAACATGGTGGATGTTTAAGAGAATGGTTATGCCGAGATTTTCGTTAATCTTTTTAAAATAGTCCATTACTTGCCTTGCCGTAACAGGGTCAAGACTGGCAACAGGTTCGTCTGCCAAGATAATGCTTGGGTTTTGCACAAGAGTCCTTGCTAGGGCAACTCTCTGTTGTTGACCACCAGATAAATTATCTGCCCTTTCAAAGGCCTTGTCCAAGATGTCCACTTGTTCAAGAGCTTCAAGAGCCTTTAACTTGCACTCCCTTGGATAGATGCTAAGGATTGACTGGATAGGATTTAAATCAGGCACAAAGGAAGACATGACATTTTTTATGACAGAGATTCTTTCAACTAAGTTAAAAGATTGGAAGATCATTCCAATATTTCGCCTAAACTTTCGCAGTTCCTTGCCCTTTAAACTCTTCACATCAACTCCATCTACAGTTAAAGTCCCAGAATTAATGTCGTGCATTTTATTTATAGTTCTAATGAGAGTGGACTTGCCGGCGCCAGAGCGACCTATGATGGCAACGAACTCGCCATCTTCTATGGTCAAGTTAATATTTTTTAGGGCCTTAAATCCACCGGGATATACCTTATCCACATTCTTAAATTCAATCATAATACTCCTTATAAAAAAGAGCTTCTCTTGAAGCCCTTTCTTAATTTTAAAATTCTCTTAAAAGTTTTAACAACTTTTATTTATAAAAACACAATAAGCTTATTAGTTTTTAAGTTCTTTTAAAAGTTTTTGTGCTTCTCTTTCGCCATCATAATCAGAATCTTTTGCAACTTGATAACCTTCGTGGCTATAAATTGA
>QWCQ01000681.1_pt1 | contig 19519 bp, 18 predicted proteins | sample 1972701 | NCBI WGS metagenome assembly QWCQ01 (sample SAMN09866704, study PRJNA288562) | Human gut metagenome isolate pre4_stool, whole genome shotgun sequencing... | reverse complement strand
AGACCTAGAAAATGTCTAGAATATCAAACTCCATTTGATTTGTTTATGCACGAACTTAGTTTGCTTTAGGTGTCGCGATATTATTTGCAATTCATCTATAATATAAAGATGAGATGATAATATACCAATTAATTGCCTCTGGGCAGGTTAGAGCTTCACCGATACAATAATTAGCATAGCTTTGTCCATATTTTCCTCTTATATTTATGATTTTTTTGTAAACAAAAAGACTTATGGAGGTAATAAAATGTTGATTATAATGATATTCGCGGGACTCGTGTTAGGTGAGGAATAGATAGCAATGGTAATAAGAGTCCTGTCAATAATTATAGGCAACCGCCTTGTTTATATATGGGAGTTTATACTCCCTTTGACATTGCGTGATTTATTCATTCTGGGATTCACTTTCGTAACACATAAAAATATAATCTAGTAAAATATCATTTAAGTCAATACATGTAATGATTAACTAATTAGAGACCGATAAGGAATACTATATTTTTAAGATGTACATAGCTCTAGAATTATAATATGACTAGCTCTGGTATTTTTTGTATTTACTATCCTCTAGGTGTGGGAAAATTTTAGTGCTACATTATCCTTTCTATATTCTATACAGCAATAAATATTATGTTTATATATATTAATACCGACATATTGGTGGATATATATAAATTATAGAAAGATTAAATTAACTAGTTTATTAGATTGTTTAAGAAAGAATTTAGAAGGCATATAGATAATAATTTGGTCAATTGAAGTTTGAATATAAGATATTAATTCTAATTGTCTTTTTTTGTTCACTTATAGTTCATATTAACGATGATTAGTTTATATATGTAATATGTATATTAATATAAATTAACAATTATGCAGTAGAATTTTTACAATGTAAAAGATTTTCTGATATTTACATTTCAACGCATAATATATATTAGGAGAATAATGTGGGAATTTTTTCTACTAGAGAGATTTCTATAATAATATGGTTAACCATAATTATGACTATGCTATTGATAAAGAAAGAAATAAGAATAGCATTTATTGATTCTATAAAATTATTATTTAGCCCGAAAATTGCAATTGTTTGGCTTATTTATTGTTTGTATATTTTTTTAATCACTCTACTTTTAACAAATTTGTCAATATGGAAAAGAATTTATATTAAAGATATCATTATTTGGACCATACTTGTAGGTATGATTAATTATTTCAAGTCAATTACAGACAATGATTTTGAATTCAGTCTTAGAAAACTTGTAAAGGATACCATCAATGTTACCATAATAGTTGAATTTATTATTAGCATATTCACATTTGATATTATATTAGAACTTATAATCGCACCTATAGCTACGATATTATCTCTATTAAGCTTGCATATTGAGAGAAATAGTAATTACGAGAATGTAAATAAAATTATCGATGGCATTGTGGGCGCTTTTGGATTATTTTTAGCTTTTAAAACTATAGAAGTAGGGATTTACGAGTATAAATATCTAGATATGAAGGATACATTAGTAAGCTTCATGATTCCAATCGTCTATTCATTTCTATCTATTCCCTTATATTATATTATTAGATTATATACAAAGTATGAGATGATTTTTGTATCGTTAATATTTAGAGGTGTACTAAATCCCAAAATTAAGAGAAGACGTTTCTATAAAATTTTCAAGGTCTGTGGATTTTCGATTAAAAAACTGGGATATTTTCATAAATATTATGTTGCTAATATGTATGAGAGTATGTCAGAGGAGGATTTTGACGAAGTATTGAATAGTTTTATACTCGTATATCAATCTACATATATGTAAACATCAAATGAAAAATAATCTACAGTTATTGTTGAAAAATGGTCCATATCTAGTAAAAAAATAGACCAAATTTTTTTTTACCTAGGGGATCGACTTTTTACATATATAAGCGTAAGGGATTACATATAGCAAGAAGAGTGGACACATCTCTTCTTTTTCTAACCCTATTTTATATTCTAATAACCTTTTTAAATAACTAATAGCTACGCCACACAAACTGGTAATAATTATTATTACAGACACATCGTTCTAAAAATATAAAAGATATAAGATTACGTATCTTAATATTAAGATTTTTTCAATTTGTTAGTTTCTGCTGTCGAATTTAATTTTACAAGTTATCTTACTAAAAAATCGTATCAGCAGAAGTTTTATTTACTTCTACCAACACTATTTATCTTACACCCATTTAATTATAAGCTTGTATCTATTGGCCGAACTATATATTGTCATTAAGGTTCTGAGTTGTTATAACACAGTAATAGGGATATTTATTCGCTTTAAAGTGATGTAATAAGTTTCGACTTATTACAAAAAACTATAGATTATCACTCCTCAAAAGAATATATTTAGCCTGAAACGCAGAAAACATTCCTACACGTTGAAAAAAAAACTTTTAAGATTATAATAGTATTATACTATAGTAGAAGTGAGGGAGTTTTATGCTTTTGGAATTTGAGTTTAAAAATTGGAAGTCTTTTAGGGACGAAAATTATATCAGCTCTTTATCTACGAGGGAAGAGCAGCATAATGATAGGAGGGCTTTTATTCCTAAATTCAAGATGAATATATTACCAGCTTTAGGGATATTTGGAGGAAATGCATCTGGTAAATCAAACCTGATAGAAGCATTAGATTTTATTAGAAATTTAGTTGTTAATTATCCATCGATTGAAACTTTTATTCCGTTAAAAAGATATTCTCTTGATGATATCTCATGTAATAGTTCTAGTGAATTTAAGATAAAGTTTTTAGTTGATGAGGTTATATATAGCTTATATATCGAACTTAATGATAAAAAAATATTGAGAGAAAAGTTAGAACTACAAAACAGCAGTAGAAGATACACATTATATGATAGGGAAGAGAATAGAATATTAATAGGTGATAAATATAAAAATCATAAATCACTTTCAGTAATAGCTAAAGGTACTAGATCAAATAGATTATTTATCTCAAATACAATTGACCAGCAAGCAAATGAATTTCAAAAAATATATAATTGGTTTAAGAATATTAAGATTTTATCTGCTGATTCTTTTTTTAGACAAGATGATTTAGAAATTGATAAATATCTGGAAGCTTTGAATGAATTTATTCCAAGTTTAGATACTGGAATTACTGAAGTAATTCAAAGGCCTGTTGATATTAAAAATACAGGATTACCATCAGAAGTTTTAGATCATGTTTTACACAATTTTGAAATTAATGAAGCTAGAAGTGCCATAGTTTCTGGAAATGGTGTTGTTGTATTAGTAGTTAAAAAAGATGATGATAAACATATTAAAGCACATGAATTAGCGACAAAACATAGGACTAGAACTGAGGAAAAAGAGTTTAGTTTACGTATGGAATCTATGGGCACACTGAGAGCTATTGAGTTGATTCCGCTATTTTTTGAAATGTGCAATAAACCTTCTGTTGTTGTAATAGATGAGATAGATAGAAGTCTTCATACAAATATGATAGAAGGGCTTATAGAGTATTTTTTGAATCATTATTCTAAAGAGTCTAGATCTCAGTTAATTTTCACATCACATGATACGAATCTTTTAAATCAAGATATATTCCGTAGAGATGAGTTATGGGTAGTAGAGCGAAATAAATACAACGAGTCTAATATATTTTCTATAGGTGACTATAAAGATATAAAAAAGAATCATAATCTTGAAAAATTATATCTTGAGGGCAGATTGGGCGGAATACCTAATATCAATATTTAGGAATAAATATGACTAATAATGGGAAAAGAATAAAAAACAGAAAATTAAGATCTAAAATTTATATTTCATCAGAAGGGGCGATAACTGAAAAAGAATATTTAAAAAATTTAAAGAATATATATCAGTTAGATAATTATAGTATTAATATTATAGGTCAAAATAAGAATAAATCCGATCCACTAAATATACTTAGAAACCATAAGAATAAAGTAATAAAGGCTGGACCAAATACTAATTTTTATGATGGTGATATTGAAGTTATTATAGTTGATATGGAAGAAAACAACATTAGAGGTAAAAATATTTTTCAACCATTGTTAGATTGGAGGAATGAAGATATAGAACACAAGTATTTAATAATCAACAGTACTTGCTTTGAATATTGGTTATTATGCCATTTTGTTGATAATCCAAAATGTAGAACTACTAGAGAAATAAATGAGTCGTTAAAAAAATATTGGCCTAATTATAAGAAGTCCTTAATTAAAAGATTTAATAAGAAAGAGGTCATCAAGGCAAGTAATAGAGCTAAGAAATTACCTGGGTTAAACGAGATGCTTGAAAGCCATGTTTGTGGATCAAATATGCACGAACTAATAGATTTGCTCGAAAAATTAGAAAAAAATGAGAGTTAACTTTATTTTAGGTTATATAGATTTTTTAACACTATTGACTAATATTTTGATAATATTGAAGAAAGCAAATATGCCCATAGTATATGGCTTATCTGATGAGATGGTAAGCTATATTGAAAAAATATATTGTAATCAGGAATATATAATTAAATAATGTAAAAATATATTTGAGAATAGTAAAGATTTTGAAAATTTACTTAGTAGAGGTATTAGTATAGAACCATGATGTCAAGTGTAGCATGGTGTTACGGAGTGAGAAAAGATGAGTCTTTGTGGGCTTGTCTTTTTTTATTCTTATTTTTCTACAGGATTTTTTGAGTATTTTCATTATATAAAGTGTAGTAGTATTAATTCTCTTATGCCAGTTGTTTTCTTTTGTAGTTATATAAGTATGCTTTTTAATTATTAGGTTTCTCATATTAGTGCGATAGGTGGATTAAGCGGAAGTTCATCAGAATTCATTTAGGATATAGAATTGAATGAGATGTCTCGACTTACGCTCGACATAAGTGATGTGCTCGTCTTACTTTTATGTTAAATATAGCAGCTCCCTTACTTCGACCTTGTGGAGAAGCCTCTTGGGTATGAGTATATTTTGCTAGATAAGTTTTTCTTAGTTATTTACGTGTCATCTTAGACTTTAGACCTCTCACATTCGCTCGACGGTAAGTATAATTATTAGATCTCTCGACAAGCTCGAGATGCCACCTTCGGTGTCAGTTTTCGGATGCAGAGAAAAGCCCATCCGGCTCATGGAGGATAGCGTAGCTTGACCTTTATCTTATTAACTTAGAACGATAGTCATCGTTCTTTTATCCTTTGTTATTTCTTAACAAAGGATACTGCACTATTTTGCTTTGCAAAACAGTGGCCCATCACGAGGGCTCCCTCGATTAAGATCTGCCATCAATTTACTTGCGTTCATTGTGGACAGAACCATTAGGGATAAGGCGTGTTTCTCTTACTGCTTTGTAAGACCACGATGTTACCTTACTTCTACCTTGTGGAGAAGTCTATGGTATGAGGATTTGTTCATTGTGGCCATAATTGTTAGATATAAGTGGTAGATTATTTTTAAATTCTACCGCTTTCTTAAAATAAGCTTAGAGTTTCAATTTTATTTTTGAATTATGTCTTTGAATTAATATTTTTTTGTGAGAGTTGAATTTTTCTTATTGAGTATTTTAAATTCCCCATAGAAAAAGCAGACCAAGGCTTATCCCCTTAGGTCCGCTTATTTTTTCTACAATAGTTTGATTCCCTTGTTGGCTAGGGCTTTTCTTTGTTCGTCTGGCCAGTAGGATACTTGGACTTCTCCTATGTGGGCTTTTTGGAGGAAGAACATACATAGTCTTGATTGGCCTATTCCGCCTCCTATGGTTTGTGGGAGTTTGCCGTCTAGAAGAATCCTGTGGTAGTCGAATTTTAGTCTGTCTAGGTTGTCAGTTTGTTTTAGTTGTTCGTTTAGTCTTTCTGGGTTGACCCTGATGCCCATGGATGAGAGTTCTAGGACGTCGTCTAGGACTGGGTTATACACTAGGATGTCCCCGTTTAGTTCCCAATCGTCGTAGTCTGGGGCACGGAGGTCGTGTTTTTCGCCGTTTGAGAGGACTTTTCCTATTTGCATTAGGAAAACTGCTCCGTATTCTTTGACTGCTAGTCTTTCTCTTTCCTTATCGTTTTTGTCTGGGTATTTTTGGAGGAGCTCTTCGCTGGTCATAAATCTAATTTGATCTTTTAAGAGCTTTTGTCTAGTTGGTATGAGGGTACAGAGGTATTCGTCTAGGGACTTCATGGTCCTGTAGATTGTTTCTACGATTTGTTTGAGATAGTCCACGTTTCTGTCTTCTTCATTCATGATTAGTTCCCAGTCCCATTGGTCGACGTAGAAGGAGTGGGTGTTGTCAGGTTCTTCGCAGCGTCTTATGGCGTTCATGTCTGTGTAAAGGCCCTCGTGGGTTTTGAAGTTGTATTCTTCTAGGGCGTATCTCTTCCATTTAGCGAGAGAGTGGACGATTTCCATCTCGGCGTTGTGGGCTTCTGGAAGGTCGAAGGTTACTGGTTTTTCTACTCCATTTAGGTTATCGTTTAGTCCTGATGTTTCTGAAACGAATAGGGGAGCAGATACACGCTTTAGATTTAGGTTATTGGCAAGGTTGATTTGGAAATAGTCTTTGATTTCCTTGATCAACAGTTGGGTTCTATATAGATCTTCATTGCTTTTATAATTTTCTGGTATAACTAACTTACTCATATTAACTCCTTTTCAATAAATATTAGTATACTCGACTTTTCCCCAAAAATAAATAGAAGAGTTCCTATTTGCTTATAAATGTGATATAATATGATCGAGTAGTTAGCGTGAACTATTCGATATTAAAACAGGAGAATACTATTATGAAAAAAATTACAGGAATCTTTCTATCTATGCTTTTTGCGGTAACGCTTGCAGCTTGTGGAGCCAAGGCACCTGCAGGAGAAGATGTAAAGGAAGAATCAAAGACAGAAGATGTGAAAGATGAAAAGATGACAGAAGAGAAGAAGGATGATAAAAAAAGTGCCAAAACTGACCTCAATGTCTTTGCGGCAGCTTCGATGACTGAGTCCCTAGAAGAATTAAAGGCAGTTTTCGAAGAGGAAAATCCAGACCTTAATCTTGTATTTAACTTCGATTCATCAGGAACTCTTAAGACACAAATATCCGAGGGTGCAGATTGCGACGTGTTTATCTCTGCTGCTAAAAAGCAAATGGATGAGCTTGATCCAACTAGCGATACTAAAGACAGCGATATAACGATCGACCCTGATAGTAGGTTTGACCTTGTAGAAAACCAAGTGACTCTAGCTGTGAAAGAAGATTCTCGCAAGGATATTAAATCTTTTGATGATATTAACACAGACAAGGTCGAGACAATTGCTCTCGGCAATGCAGATGTTCCAGTTGGCCAATATTCTGAATCACTACTTAAGAATATGGGAGTTTGGGATGACATTCAAGAGAAAATCACTTTCGGATCAAATGTTAAGGAAGTTACTTCTTGGGTAAGCGAAGGGGCTGTTGACTGTGGAATAATTTATTCGACAGATGCGAAGGCAGCAGGTCTTAAGATAGTGGATACTGCAAATCCTGACATGCTTGACAAGAAAGTTATCTATCCAGCGGCTATCCTTGATAAGTCAGCCAAGAAGGAAGCAGGAGAGGAGTTCATGAGCTTTCTAAATAGCGATAAGGCGAGCGAAGTCTTTTCCCAATATGGTTTTAAGCCAGCAAATTAGGTTAGATATGAATCTATTTCCCTTATATAATTCAGTTAGAATTGCGATTGTTGCTTGCTTTTTTACATTTTTTATAGGGATATTTTTGGCATATCAAATTAGAAAGCTAAATCCAACAATCAAGGGACTTTTAGATGTGGTATTGACCCTACCCCTAGTTCTCCCTCCAACGGTTGTTGGATTTTTCTTACTTAAGACTCTTGGTCCTAATAATTACATAGGAGAGCTTTTCGCAAGGAGGGATATCAGCCTAGTCATGAGATGGTATTCGGCGATTTTTGCGACGATTATAGTAACTTTCCCCTTGATGTATAGGACCAGCAGGGGAGCTTTCGAGTCTTTTGATATGAATCTAAAATATGCCGCCCAGACTTTGGGCAAGTCCAACACATGGATATTTTGGAGGATAGTCCTTCCCTCTTGCAAGAAGGAAATTCTAGCAGGTCTTATCCTTTCCTTTGCTAGGGCTCTGGGAGAATATGGAGCAACTAGTATGGTTTCTGGCTACATTCCCAACAAGACCGCCACGATTTCAACTACAGTCTACCAGCTTTGGAGAATCGGCCAGGATAGCCTTGCCTACAAGCGGGTTCTCATCAACCTTGCCATTTCCTTTGTTGTCTTGTTATCCCTAAACCTTATTGAAAGTAAGGAGAAAAACCATGCTAGTTTGTAAGATTAAAAAGGACTTCAAGAATTTCAAGCTTGACGTGGACTTTGAGATGGGAAATGAGAGCCTGGGCCTTCTTGGAGCAAGTGGGTCGGGGAAAAGTCTTACCCTTAAGGCTATAGGAGGACTGATAAATCCTGATTCGGGTAAGATTATCCTAAATGGAAGGACCCTTTTTGATTCAGAAAAGAAAATAAACCTAAGGCCCCAGGATAGGAGAGTGGGATATCTCTTCCAGGACTATGCCCTTTTCCCGAACTTCACTGTAGAAGAAAATGTGAGGGCAGGTCTTAGGGAAAAGGCAGACATTACTGATAAGCTAAAAGAGATGCATATCTATGATATCAAGGATAAGCTTCCAGCCTATATTTCTGGAGGAGAAAGGCAGAGGACGGCCCTTTGTAGGATCCTTGTAAATAAGCCTGATATCTTACTTTTAGATGAGCCTTTCTCAGCCTTGGATGAATTTCTCAAAAACTCAATAGAGGCAGAAGTCCTAAATATTATTAGAAAATACGACCTTAAGACCATCCTGGTAAGCCATAACAAGGATGAAGTCTACAGGATGAGCCATAAGATAATAAGTATTAGCAATGGAAAAAGTGGGGAGAAGAAGGAAACGAAAGACTTCTTCGAAAGTCCTACCACCCTTACAGAAGCTAAGCTTATTGGGATAAATAATTTCTCGGATTTTGAAATTGTGAAGGACGAAATATTTCTTAAGGCTTGGGGTATAAGGCTAAAGGGAAAGGTTAAGGCTGATGGAAAGATTTGTGCCCTAAGGAGTGGGGACATTATCTTAAGTGATAGGGCTTTAAGTGATAATTCTATAAAAGTAAGAGACTACCGTCTAATAGAAAATATCGACTCCTTCCTTGTAATTTTAAATCAGGATAATAAAAAGTATGATGATTTGAGGATTGAAATAAATAAGGAAGCTTATAAAGAGTTTTACGATGGGCCGAAATATTTTACCATAAATACCGATAAGCTATTGTTTTTGAAAGAGGAATGATTATGAAAGACCAATTTGGAAGAGAAATTTCATATCTTAGAATATCTGTCACTGACAGGTGTAATTTTAGGTGCAAATATTGTATGGGAGAAGATGGAATTAAGCTTCTTCGTCACGATGACATCCTAACTTTCGAAGAGATAGTAGAAACGGCCCAGATTATGGCAGGTCTTGGCATAAAAAAGATCAGGCTTACTGGAGGCGAACCCTTCGCAAGGCGAGGCGTGATGGATCTTATAAAAAAACTATCTGAAATACCAGAGATAGAGGACTTCGCCATAACCACAAACGGGTCTATGGTCTATGACAAGCTAGAGTCCCTCAAGGAATACGGGATTTCTAGAATTAACTTTAGCCTGGATACCCTGGACAGGGATAAGTTTAAGCTAATAACTGGATCAGATAAATTAGAAGAAGTGCAAAGAACTATAGATAAGGCAATCGAGCTTGGCTTTAAGGTAAAAATCAACGTTGTTTTGATTAAGGGCTTCAATGATAAGGAAATAGGAGATTTCCTAGCCCTTACAGAAAATAACGATATTGAAGTAAGATTTATCGAGCTTATGCCAATCGGGGCAGACCTAGACTTTGATAGGAATAATTACAAGGCGAACGACAAGATTCTAGATGGATATAGGAAAAGGGACTTGGGCTTTGATGGAGTAGCTAGGACTTTTGCCATAGAAGGTCACAAGGGAAGGATCGGTCTCATATCGCCCCTAAGCCACAAGTTCTGCAAGGATTGCAATAGGATAAGGCTTACGGCAGATGGGAAGCTTAAGGCCTGCCTTCACTCGAGGGAGGAGATTTCTATAAAGGGATTAAGTCTTGAAGAAAAGAAGAAAATAATCGAAGAAACTATTTATACCAAGCCTAAAAGTCACAGGATAAGCGACTTAGGCTCGGAAAGCGTACGAACAATGAGTTCTATAGGAGGATAGATGGATAAGTTTAGTCATTTGGATGAGAATGGAAGAGCGAGGATGGTTGATGTATCGGAGAAAGATCCGACAGATAGGCTAGCTATAGCGACTGCCACAGTTTTCTTGAATGAAAAGACCTACAAGATGGTCCAAAACTCAGAAATCGAAAAGGGAGATGTCCTAACCGTGGCCAAGGTCGCAGGAATTATGGCTGCCAAAAACACAGCTAATTTGATTCCTATGTGCCATCCCATCAATCTCACTTCTATAGAAATCGACTTCGTCATGGACGATAAGACTCACACAATCGAGATAAGGACCTCAGCCAAGCTTAACGCCAAGACGGGTGTCGAGATGGAAGCTCTTACGGGAGCGAGTGTGGCTGCCCTTACGATTTATGATATGTGTAAGGCAGTCCAGAAGGATATAGAAATCGGCGAGATCAAGCTTTTAAGAAAGACTGGCGGCAAGAGTGGAGATTACAAGAATGAAAGTTATATCGGTTAATATAAGCGAAAAAAAGGGAACGATCAAAAGCCCCGTTCCTCAAATAGAACTTAAGAAAAATCACGGAATAGTGGGTGATGCCCATGCGGGTAACTGGCACAGGCAAGTCTCTCTCTTGGCGGTGGAGTCGCTGGATAAGATGAAGGAGAAAATCCCAAGTCTAAAGCCAGGCGATTTCGCAGAAAATATTATGACAGAAGGGATTAGCCTTCACACCTTTCCTATCGGGACTCTTCTAAGTATAGGAGAATGTGAGCTTGAAGTGACTCAAATCGGAAAAGAATGTCACAAGGGTTGTGAGATTAGAAACATAACGGGTGAATGTATAATGCCAACTGAAGGAATCTTTGCAATAGTAAGGAAGGAAGGCACAATCTACCCAGGAGATGAGATAAGGATAGCTTATGATAGAAAAAATTAGAGTAGAAGATGCAGTGGGCCTACCTCTCCTCCACGACTTTACAGCTATTATGGAAGATGGCTTTAAGGGAGTCTTGTTTAAGAGAGGGCATGTGGTTGAAGAGAGTGATATCGAAGCCCTAAAAAACATCGGCAAGGACCATATCTATGTAGGCGAGCTTGAGGCAGACCAAGTCCATGAGGAAGATGCAATTGCTGAAATTTCCGACGCTCTCTTTGGGGCAAATATCGAAGCCTCTGATGTAAGTGAAGGAAAGATTAATCTTACAAGCAAGGTCAAGGGGATTTTCATCATAGATAGGGCTCTTCTAAGAAAAATCAACGAAATCGGCGATTATACCATAACTTCCAAAAAGTCTTACAGCAAGGTAGAAGAAGGCGACAAGCTCGTTGGAGCAAGAATCGTTCCTCTCTGGACTGAGAGACGCCAAGTAGAAAAAGCCAAGGAGATTCTTAAGGCCGGCCCTATTTTTGAAGTCAAGGAATTTAAAAAACTAAAAGTAGGATGCATTATAACTGGAGATGAGGTCTACTATGGAAGGATCAAGGATGCCTTTAGGCCAGTCCTTATGGAAAAGCTTGCTGAGTTTGATGCAGAAGTCCTAGGCTATGAATTTCTCCCAGATGATGAAGATAAGGTAGTTGAAGCTTATGAGAAATTTAAAGAAAAAGGTGCGGATCTTGTGATATTTACCGGAGGAATGAGTGTCGATCCTGATGACATTACCCCAAGGGCCATCAGAAAAACTGGGGCAGAGGTTATAGTTCAAGGAATCCCAATGCAGCCGGGTAATATGCTCATGGTCGCAAGAGATGGAGGAGTCTATCTTATGGGAGTACCTGGAGCAAGTATCCACTCAAAGATTACAAGCTTTGACTTCTTCCTCCCAAGAGTCTTTGCAGGAATTGACCTAAAGAGGGAAGACTTCCTAGAAATGGCAGAAGGAGGGCTCTTATGATGTTTTCTGCAGGAGTTCTTACGATTTCAGACAGGGCAAGTAAAGGAGTCTATGAGGATAAGAGCGGGAAGGTCCTGGTAGAATTACTAGAAGACTTTGGCCTAGAAGTTAGAAAATATGAGATAGTGGCAGATGATTTCGAAAGCATTAGGGAAAAATTATTAGCCTATACAGATGAAGAAATTTCTCTAATTCTTACAAGCGGAGGCACAGGCTTTAGCCAAAGAGACATCACACCCGAGGCAAGTCTTTCCGTAATAGAAAAAAGAGCGGACGGGATAGTCGAAGCTATAAGATACGAATCCGCAAAGATCACTCCTATGGCCTATCTTTCGAGGGCTGTGGCTGGGATTAGAGGAAAGAGCTTAATCATAAACTTCCCAGGAAGTCCCAAAGCCTGTAGGGAAAACTTTGAAATCATAAAGCCCTTCCTAATCCACGGTCTTGAGACAATCGCAGGTTGTGATAAGCATTAAATATGGGACTAGGGTTGTTACAGAATGAATAAATCGTAGTTAGAATAATCATAACTGAATCCTCACAGAGCGGATGGTGTAATTTCATACATTAGTCGGCAGGAGCAAATTGTCCTTCTGGCCAGGAGATGTGAAATTCCTCAAGAGCACTTTCTAACTATGCTAGGATAATTATTCATTATCTTGTAACAGCCTTTTAGTTTTACCTAAATGTCGGGAGTATTTTAAAAGACTAAAAGCCCCGCCCTTAGCATATATTTACTAAAAAGGCAGGGCTTGGGGAATTATTTTATATTCTGCCATCTCGCTCTCCAAGAGATTTATTATGTAATAATTACTAAGCTAAGAGGGCAGAGCTATCCTGTAATGTTTATTTTTCTCTCAGTTATTTTTCAACATTAAGAAGCTTACTTATTTTCTCTATTGACTCGTCTGTAATAGTTGTAGTCCAATTCTTCCTTAAGGCGTCGAGGGACTTATCTAGATCTCTTTCTCTAAGACTTTCTATTAATATGAGGTGTTCATCGTAGGTCGATGGGGCCTTGTGGACGTCCTTGGCTTGATAGAAGCCTATCTCAAACCTCTTGATTCTCTTTTTTAGCCTATCGATTATTGGCTTGATCTCCTTGTTCGGAGAAAGTCCTATAATCAAGTCGTGAAACTCATCATCAAGCTCGATTACTCTCATAATATTTTCATTCATATGCTCCATCTTGATTTGCTTGTTAATCTTCTCGAGCTCATCTACGAATTCATCTGTAACATGGTCAAAGTTCTCCCTAAGGGCGTAGCTTTCAAGTTCGAGGACTAGGGGATAGATGTCTTTTAGCCTTTCGACCTTGATTGGAGCGACCATGGTCCATTGGTTGGCCTTGCTTATAACGAGGTCTTCGTTCTCTAATCTAAGGATGGCCTCTCTAATAGGAGTTCGTGAAATCCCAAGTTCCTTGGAAAGCTCTGAGATCTTAAGTTGAGTATAAGGAGTAAGTTCTCCTCCAATAATCTTGTCGTGAAGTATATTATATGCTTCGTCCTTGACGAAGGTTCTTTTAATTTTATTAGCTTTTTCTGTCGTCATTTTTCTACCTCTCTATAATTATTATAACATATCTATGAAAGCGTTTAATATTTATTTGACAATCTTGGAAATAGGTCCTATAATAATAGTGATATATCACATACCACTTATTATTATGGCTTAAGATAGAGAATTTGCAAATGCCGAATGTGGGCAATGTGAAGGATGTATCGAGAAATAATCGAAAGGATGTAATTTTGGAAGAGAAATATAAGATTGTACTAAATGATATTAGTAAAAGAGAAAAGGCTTCCCTAGATTTTATCAACGAGGAAGTTGTAAACACTGCACAAAAATTTCATGAGAGTTTCCCTGATTATGAGCCAACTCCACTGGTAAGACTAAGTAACCTCGCCAAGCAATTTGGTGTAAAGGATATCTTCGTAAAGGATGAATCTTACAGATTTGGTCTAAATGCCTTCAAGGTACTGGGCGGATCATTTGCCATTGGAAAATACATAGCTGATAAGTTGGGAGTTGATATCGAAGAATTACCATTTGAGAAAATGATTTCAGACGAAGTCCGAGAAAAGCTTGGAGATATTACCTTCGTAACAGCGACAGACGGCAACCACGGTAGGGGGGTAGCATGGACTGCTAACCAACTTAAACAAAAATGCGTAGTAATCATGCCAGATGGTTCAGCTACAGAAAGACGTGACAACATCAGAGCCTTGGGAGCAGAATGCGACATAATGGATGGGCTTAACTACGATGACTGCGTACGTCTTGCTAACAAAAACGCCGAGGAAAAAGGCTGGGTAATGGTTCAAGATACAGCTTGGGAAGGATACGAGAAGATTCCTACATGGATCATAGAAGGATATGCAACCCTTGCCAAGGAAAGTAACGACCAACTAAAAGAAGCTGGACTTAAACCAACTCACATCTTCGCTCAAGCTGGAGTAGGTTCCTTTGCAACAGGAGTTACTGGATACTTCTCTTCAGTATATGAAGGAGATGAAAAGCCATTTATAACTATAGTAGAACCAGAAAAGGCCAACTGTAACTTCATAACAGCAGAAGCAGATGACGGAAAGATCCACAATGTAACTGGTAAGATGGATACAATCATGGCAGGACTTGCTTGCGGAGAGCCTGTAACAGTAGGCTGGCCAGTACTTCACTCTTATGCAGATGCCTTCCTATCAGTACCTGACAAGGCAGCAGCAAGAGGAATGAGAATTCTAGGAAATCCATTAAAGGATGATAAGAAGATAATCTCAGGAGAAAGTGGAGCAGCAACAATGGGTCCTCTTTCAGAAATCCTCCAAAGAAAAGACTTAGAAGAGATCAAAAAAGACCTAAAACTTGACGAAAACTCAGTAATCCTTCTAATCTCAACAGAAGGAGACACAGACTACGCTCACTACAGAAGAGTAGTTTGGGATGGAATCTATCCAAACGAAGAAGAATACACATACACAATACAAAGATAAATAATAAATAAAAGGAGAAATAAATGACACAAGACATCAAAAAACTAATCGACGAACTACAAGAACTAGACCACAAGAACCTATTTGGTGATGACTTCTTCCATACATGGGATAAATCACAAGACGAACTAAAGGCAATCTGGAAGACAGCTGACATAATTAGAGCTATGAGAGAAGAAAATATCTCTCCAAAAATCTTTGATTCAGGACTTGGAATCTCCCTATTTAGAGATAACTCAACAAGAACAAGATTCTCATTCGCATCAGCTTGTAACCTTCTAGGACTTGAAGTACAAGATCTTGACGAAAGCAAGAGCCAAATCGCTCACGGTGAAACAGTAAAAGAAACTGCAAACATGATTTCATTCATGGCAGACGTTGTAGGTATAAGAGATGACATGTACATCGGCAAGGGTTACAAATACATGAAAGACTTCTCTGATTATGTAAAAGAAGGTCACGAAGACGGAGTTCTAGAACAAAGACCAACACTAGTAAACCTACAATGTGACATCGACCACCCAACACAAGCCATGGCAGATCTTAACCACGTAATCCACGAATTTGGTGGAATCGAAAACCTAAAGGGCAAGAAAGTAGCAATGACATGGGCTTACTCACCATCATATGGTAAACCACTATCAGTTCCACAAGGTATCTCAGGACTTTTCACAAGACTTGGAATGGACGTAGTTCTTGCTCATCCAGAAGGATACGAAATCATGCCAGAAGTTGAAGAAATAGCTAAGAAAAACGCTGAAGAATACGGTGGAAGCTTCACAGTTACAAACTCTATGGAAGAAGCATTCAAGGATGCTGACATAGTATATCCAAAATCTTGGGCACCATTCGCAGCTATGGAAGAAAGAACTAAACTTTACGGCGAAGGCGACCAAAAGGGAATCGACGAACTAGAACAAAGACTACTAGAACAAAACAAAGAACACATGGATTGGGAATGTACAGAAGAGATGATGGAACTAACCAAAGACGGAAAAGCCCTATACATGCACTGCCTACCAGCAGATATCACAGGAGTTTCTGCAGAACACGGAGAAGTAGCTGAATCAGTATTTGACAGATATAGAGTTCCTCTATATAAAGAAGCAAGCTTCAAACCATACATCATTGCAGCAATGATCCTTCTACAAAAGATCGAAAATCCAGAAGAAAAACTAAGAGAATTAGTTGACAAGGCAAACAAGAGAATAGACAAATAAGAGAGGTAGAAATGACAGAATTTAAAAATATAGACTTTGATGCAATAAAAGAAAAAGCTGGCGAATACAAAGAAGACATGGTTGCGTTCCTAAGAGATTTGATCAAGCTAAAAGGCGAATCTTGTGAAGAAGGCGACAAGGCTAAAAGAATAAAAGAAGAAATGGAAAAACTTGGCTACGACAAGGCTTGGATTGATGGCCAAGGAAACGTACTTGGTGAAATGGGTCAAGGAAAAAGACAAATTGCCTTCGACGGCCATATCGATACAGTAGGAATCGGAAACATCGAAAACTGGGAATTTGACCCATATGATGGATTTGAAGACGATAACCTAATAGGTGGACGTGGTGGATCTGACCAACTTGGTGGACCAGTATCTGCAGTATACGGAGCTAAAATCCTAAAAGACTTAGGCTATCTCAATGACGAATACAGAGTTCTCGTAACAGGAACAGTTCAAGAAGAAGACTGTGACGGAAACTGCTGGCTATACATGATCGAGAAAGAAGGTATCAAACCAGAATTTGTAGTATCAACAGAGCCAACAGATGGTGGAATCTACAGAGGACAAAGAGGAAGAATGGAGATGAGAGTAGACGTACAAGGTGTATCTTGTCACGGATCAGCTCCAGAAAGAGGAGACAACGCAATCTACAAGATGGCAGACATCCTCAAAGAAATCGAACAACTTAACGAGAACCCAGCTGACGATTCAGTAGAAATCAAGGGTCTAGTAAAGATGCTCGACGAAAAATACAACCCAGAATACAAAGAAGCAAACTTCCTAGGACGTGGAACAGTTACAACAAGCCAAATCTTTTTTACATCTCCATCAAGATGTGCAGTAGCAGACTCATGCTCAATCTCACTTGACAGAAGAATGACAGCAGGAGAAACTTGGGAGTCTTGTATCAAGGAAATAGAAGACCTACCATCAGTTAAAAAACATGGTGCCAAAGTTTCTATGTATGACTATAAGAGAGCAAGCTGGACAGGACTAGAGTATGAACAAGAAGCCTACTTCCCAACATGGGTAATCCCAGAAGATCACGAAGTAACAAAGGCCCTAGAAGACGCTTATAAGAACCTTTATGGAGATAAGAGAATTGCTCCTCCTATAGCCAAAGAAGAAGAAAAAAGGGCAGCTCGTCCATTAACAGACAAATGGACCTTCTCAACAAATGGTGTTGCAATCATGGGTCGTCACAATATCCCAACCATAGGATTTGGACCAGGAGCAGAAGACCAAGCCCACGCACCAAACGAAGTAACATTCAAACAAGACCTAGTAACATGTGCAGCAGTATACGCAGCTCTACCACTAGTTTATACACAAGAAAATAAATAAGAAATCAAGGTGAGGAGAACTTCATAAGGAAGTTCTCCCAATCCTAAAAACTTTTGAAGTCTACATAAAACGAGGAGACAACTATGCAGATTCAAGTAGTACCCGTGATTATTTTAGTGATCTATGTTATTGGTATGTTTAGCATAGGATTTCTAGTAAATAAATTTTTTATAAAAGATAGTACTGACTATATGGTTGCTGGAAGGCAAATGGGAGTATTGATGGTTGCCTGCTCCCTATCTGCAAATAATGTTGGAGGCGGCTCTACAACTGGAGTTGCTACGAAGGCATTTGCAGGATGGGGTTTATCAGCCGCATGGTATGTAATAGCTGCAGCAGTTGCCATGGTACCTTTAGCATACTTTGCACCTAAGATTAGAAAGACTATGGCAGTAACAATTCCTGAAGTTGTACATAGGAGATTTGGCTCATTTGCCTCATCTTTCACTGCTATACTCAACGTAAGTTCACTTATATGTTTAACAGCAAGTCAAATATTGGCTTCAGCAGTGGTAATTTCATCTATTACTAATATCCCACAAAACGTTTGCTTGTTGATTGCGGCAATAGTAATTGCTGTATACACATCTATGGGTGGGATGATGGCAGATGGTATTGCTGATATAATACAATTTTTTGTTATTTTAATTGGCCTAGCTATAGCTGTTCCTTTTATAATTAATGGAATAGGCGGTATAGAAAGGCTACAGAATGATTTGCCTCCAGTTGAACTTAACTTTTTTAAAGTTGGGATTCCGACTATATTGAGTCTAATCTTTAACTATTTTTGTACCTTTATATCTGGTCCAGAGATATCAGGTAGGTTTGCAGGAGCAGAAAATGAAGAGGCTACCAAAAAAGCATCTCTTTTATCAGCTTTGTTCATGGTATTGATGGCTTTTCTACCAACTGTTATTGGCCTTTGTGCCCTAGCAGAAAATCCTGGACTCGATGGCGGAGAGGGAACTAGTGCTCTAATGTGGGCGACCAGTACATACGCTCCTGGCATCATAACTGGTGTAGTATCAGCCTCAATTGTAGCAGCTACAATGTCAAGTGCAGATTCAAATCTATTGTGTGCATCTACTATATTAATCAAAGATATATACCAAAGATTCATAGATCCAGATGTTGAAGATGATAAATTGATAAGATACACTAGAATAAGCAATATAAGTATATGTGCACTAGCTACATTGATATCACTATTTAAGATACCGATTCTTACCTTAAACTTATTTGCCTTCGCTTTAAGATCAGCTGGACCTTTTGCAGCATATGCACTAGGCTTAGTTGTACCGAAAGCTACAAAAAATGCAGGAATATATTCCATAATCGTAGGATCTGTAACTGTAATTATATGGCAAATATTGGACTCGCCATTAGGTATACTACCAGTAGTTTTTGGATCTTTATGTGGAGTAATCACATTTATGTTAGTGACCTATATAGAATCAGGTAGGGGGGTTAAACCTGCCCCTTCACCATATATTGATTAATTTGGAAAATATTAAAAGGAAATTTTATGAGTAAGAAAATATTAGTAGCTCTAGGGGGGAATGCTTTGGGCAACACCCCTTCAGAGCAAAAGGAAGCAGTAAAAACAACAGCTTCTGCTATTGCAGGGCTTGTTAAGGAAGATTATAAGGTTATAGTTTGTCACGGAAACGGACCTCAAGTTGGGATGATCAATCTCGCTATGAGTGCTGGGGCTGAGGCAAATGACAAGATACCTTTTATGCCATTTCCAGAGTGTGGAGCTATGAGCCAAGGCTACATTGGCTATCATTTG
>QWCQ01000679.1_pt1 | contig 19540 bp, 16 predicted proteins | sample 1972701 | NCBI WGS metagenome assembly QWCQ01 (sample SAMN09866704, study PRJNA288562) | Human gut metagenome isolate pre4_stool, whole genome shotgun sequencing... | reverse complement strand
CAGAGGTTTTTCTATTCAATGTCGTGTGACAACTGAAGATCCTCTAAATAATTTTATGCCTGACACTGGTCAAATTAATTTATATAGGTCATCTTCAGGCTTTGGTGTAAGGCTTGACGGTGGCAACGGCTTTACTGGTGCTGTCATCTCTCCTTATTACGACTCACTTCTTGTCAAGGTCATCACCGAAGCAAGGACTTGGAAGGACACAATTAGAAAGGCAAAGAGGTCTTTATCTGAACTTAAGGTTGGAGGAGTAAAGACCAATATTGGATTTTTGTTAAATGTCCTAAACACAAAAGAATTTCAAGAGGGAACTTGCGACACTGGCTTTATAGAAGAACATCCAGAGTTATTTGAAATAAAATCATCTAAGGACAAAGAGTTAAGGCTAATGAAAATTATTGCCGAAAAAGTTGTCAACGACTCTAAGGCTCTTGAAAAGAATTTTGATGTGCCACAGGTGCCAGACTTTGAAAGGAAAAGTTTTGAAGGTTACAAGCAAATTTTTGACAAGCTTGGTGGAGAAGGCTTAAAGAAACATATTTTGGAAGAGAAAAAACTTCTCTTGACAGATACAACTATGCGTGACGCTCATCAATCTCTCATGGCTACAAGAATGAGGACTATTGACCTTGTGAAGATTGCTGAAGCTTTAAACTACAACATGGATAAGTTGTTCTCTGTGGAAATGTGGGGCGGCGCAACTTTTGATGTTGCCTACAGATTTTTGCACGAAGATCCCTGGGAAAGACTAAAAATTTTGCGCGAAAAAATGCCAAATATGCTTTTGCAAATGCTAATTCGTGGCAACAACACTGTTGGCTACAAAAATTATCCCGACAATGTTGTTGTAAAATTCATAAAAGAATCTTCAAAAAATGGAATTGATTTGTTTAGGATCTTTGACTCCCTTAACTGGCTGCCAGGCATGCAACTTTCCATTGACGAAGTTCTTAAAAATGACAAAATTGCTGAGGCAACTATGTGCTACACTGGCGACATCTTAGACGAGTACAGGGACAAGTATTCTATAAAATATTATGTGGACTTTGCCAAGGAACTTGAAAAGACTGGTGCCCACATCATTGGCATAAAGGATATGTCTGGACTACTAAAGCCTTATGCAGCCAAGAAGTTAATTAAAAACTTGAAGGAAGAAATTGGTCTTCCAATTCACCTTCACACTCACGACACAACAGGCAATGGCGTTGCAACAATTTTGCAGGCAACAGAAGCTGGTGTAGATATTGTTGATACAGCCGTAAACTCTATGAGTGGACTAACTTCACAGCCTGCCCTAAATTCTGTTGTGGCTGCCCTTAAAAATACTGACAGGGACACAGAAATTGATCTGGATAAGGCTGAAGACATTTCAAAATATTGGGCAGCAGTAAGACCTGTCTATGCAAACTTTGAATCTGATTTAAAATCTGGAACTACAGAAATTTATAAGTATGAAATTCCTGGCGGTCAATATTCAAACTTAAAGCCACAAGTAGAATCCTTTGGACTTGGTCACAAGTTTAAGGATGTAAAGGAAATGTATAAGCGCGTCAACGAAATGGTTGGCGACATAGTTAAGGTTACTCCTTCCTCAAAAATGGTTGGCGACTTTGCAATTTTCATGGTGCAAAATGAACTTACTCCAGAAAATATTTTAGATAAGGGCAAAAATCTTGACTATCCAGATTCTGTTATGACTTACTTTAGGGGCATGATGGGTCAACCTTACGGAGGCTTCCCAAAGGATTTGCAAGATATGATTTTAAAGGGAGAAAAGCCTATTACAAAAAGACCTGGCCAGCTTCTTCCTGATGAAGACTTTGATGCCATCAAAAAACATTTGGAAGACAAGGGCATAGAGCCAAGTGAAGAAGACTTAATTTCTTCTGCCCTTTATCCAAAGGTCTTTGATGACTACATCGACTATATAAAAGAAAATGGAGAAGTTACACACATTGGCTCTGATGTATTTTTCCACGGACTAATGGAAGGTGAATCCACAGAAATTTCCATTGAAGAGGGAAAAACTTTAATCGTCACATTAATTGAAGTTGGGAAACTTTTAGAAAATGGCACAAGGAATCTAACTTTCGAAATAAATGGGTCAAGAAGAACTATTAATATCAAGGACGAAACTGTTAAGAGCGGAGAAATTTCTAGTGAGGAAAAAATTTATGCAGATCCAAAAAATGAAAGGGAAGTTGGCTCTTCTATTCCAGGAAAGATCGTAAAGGTCCTTGTAAGTGAAGGCGATGAAGTCAAAAAGGGCGACAAATTATTTATAGCTGAGGCCATGAAGATGGAGACAAATATTGTGGCAAACATTGACGGAAAAGTTAAGGATATCTTTGTAAGAGAAGGCGACATGGTGGAAAGTGGCGAGCTACTTTTGTCCTTTGAATAAAAACTTTCATCTTGGGTAAAATTTTTGTGAATAGATTTTATTTTAAATCAAAGGAAGTGTGAAATGAAGAAACTTTATAGGTCGCGAAAGGATAGAGTCTTGGCAGGCGTTTGTGGAGGCATAGCTGAATATTTGGGCATTGACTCTACAATTGTTAGGCTGATTACCTTTTTGTTAATTGTGCCTGGCGGACTTAGCATTTGGGTTTACATTGCCCTTGCCATTATCATCCCATCTGAGCCCTATGGCAATAGGATAGATGATAGCTACGGCGAAAAGTTTAAGGAGCCTCATGAAAGAGTAAAAGACTACGAAGAAAATTACAGAGATATTTATGAAGAACAAAAGAAAAAATCTGATGAAGATTTTTATTGAGAAGGGGTCCAGGAGGACCTCTTTTTTAGTGGAAAAAATTTTTAAAAAGTTATAAACATTTTTGAGAATCCTATAAGATCTTAGCCTAAATTATTTTCTGTATTTAATTCTAATTTATTGATACAATAAAGGCGAGGTGTTGTAATTGATTACTCTTGAAGGAATTGTGGAGAGAATTATTTTTAGAAATGAAGAAAATGGATACACTGTTGCCAAGATAACTTCAACAGATGGCGACCTTGTCATAGTGGGCTCTGCTACAATTTTTAAGACAAATTTAAAATACAAATTCACAGGGGATTTTACATATCACAATAAATACGGCGAGCAGTTTGCCTTTGTTGACATGGAAGAAGTCATGCCCGAGGGCGAAGCTGCCATTATATCCTACCTTTCAAGTGCAAACATACCTCATGTTGGCGAAAAAATGGCAGAGCGAATTGTAAATAAATTTAAGGATGAAACTCTTGATGTAATAGAAAAAAATCCCGAGAAACTTTTGTCTGTTGAAGGCATTGGTAAAAAGAAATATAGGGACATAAAGGAAGCCCTGGACAAGCAATATGCCATGAGAAAAATTTTCTTATATTTTTCCAGGTACAACCTGCCTGCCTCTGTGATTTTAAAAATTTACAAGGAGTATGGCGAAGAATCCATAGAGATTGTAAGGAGAAATCCCTACGATTTAATTGGCAGTGTTAGAGGCATAGGTTTTAAAAAGGCTGATGAGATTGCAGAGAGCCTTGGCATAGAAAGGGATTCTGACTTTAGAAAAATTGCAGGCCTAAAGTACGCCCTCATGCTTGCCAATAGAGATGGCCACACCTATCTTCCTCTGGATAAATTAGTTAGGGCATCGGAAAAAATTTTGGGCTTAAATTTTGAAGATAGAGATGACCTTGCAAGGACCCTAAGTCTTGAGAAAAACTTTTTTGTTGAAAGAGATGGTGATGACTACAACTGCTATATTGCAAGATATCTGGCTGCAGAAAATTATGTGGCAGGAAAATTAAATGATTTAAATATTTCCTTTGAGGAAGAAATTGACATAGACAAAAAAATTTCTGATACAGAAAAATTTAGGGAGATTGAGCTTTCAAAGACTCAGAGAAGGGCTGTGAAAGAGGCAATGAATAGGGGAGTCTTTGTAATAACTGGTGGACCTGGTACGGGAAAGACTACCACCCTAAAGGTCTTAATTGACATCTTTGAGTCCATGAATAAGGTCATAAAGCTTGCTGCACCTACAGGCAGGGCTGCCAAGAGGATGAAAGAGCAAACTGGTCGTGACGCCTTTACCATTCACAAGCTCCTTGAAATTGGCTTTGCAGGAGACCTGGGCTTTTCAAATATTGAGGAGCTTGAATGCGATGTTTTGATCCTAGACGAAGTGTCCATGGTGGATATTCTTCTCATGGAAACACTTCTTAAGTCCATTGAAAGTCCAACTAGACTTATTTTAGTTGGCGACAAGGACCAACTGCCTTCTGTTGGGGCAGGAAATGTCCTTGCAGATATTTTAAAGTCAGGCGCAATAGAATCTGTGAACTTGGAAGAAATTTTCAGGCAGTCAGAGGAGTCCATGATTGTAAAAAATGCTCACCTAATCAATAAGGGCGAGATGCCAATTTTAAATGTGGGCGACTTCTTTATGATTTCTGAAAGAGGAGAGGTTAAGGGTCTTGAAATTATTAAGGATTTAGTAAAGACTAGACTTCCCAATTATTTTAATGTAAGTGAAAGTGAAGTCCAGGTTTTGACTCCAACTAAAAAGGGAAATCACGGCACCATCAATCTCAATAAGGTTCTCCAAGACCACTTAAATAAAAATGAAGACTGCATAGAAGTCCTAGGCAAAAAATTTAAGCTTGGCGACAGAGTTCTTCAGACAAAAAATAATTATGAGCTTGAGTCAAAGATTGAAAATGAATTTTATGAGGACAGACAAAAGGGAGTCTTCAATGGCGACTTAGGCTACATTTCAAAAATTGACAAGGAAAATAAAAAGCTTACAGTGGTCTTTGACGATGTGAGAAGCGTGGAATATTCAAGTGAGAACTTAGACGAGCTGGCACTTGCCTATGCCATGACTATTCACAAGTCTCAGGGCAGTGAATTTCCAGTAGTTGTAATTCCCCTTTACCGGGCTGCGCCAATGCTGCTTACGAGAAATTTAATTTACACAGCTATAACTCGTGCATCAAAGGCAGTGGTCTTAGTTGGTCAAAGTGAGTACCTTGTTAAGATGGTTGAAAATAATAAAACTGTTAAGAGATATTCTAACTTGGCAGAAAAATTGAGGAAGCAAAATGAAGTTAATGGAAAATAATTGCCCCCTCTGTGGAAAAATTGTAAAAAATTATGGACTTTGCCCTGCTTGTTATGAGCTTGTCAACAAAAATCCAACCTTTTACTATGACATAGAGGGCCTCGACGATTTAATTGTCTCCTCAACTTATGCTGGTATAATGAGAAGGCTCATAATCGACTTTAAGTTCAAGGGCAAGCTCTCCTATGGAGAAATTATTTCTGAAATTATGATAGAAAAACTTTTGGAGAGAAATTTATCTGAAGTAGTTTTGACTTTTGTCCCCATGCACCCTCGCCGAGAAAGGGAAAGAGGCTACAATCAATCGAAGATTTTGGCAGAGACCATAGGAAAGAAACTTGATTTAAAGTGCCAAGAAGTCTTCGAGAAAGTTAAGGACACAAAATTTCAAGTAGGTCTAAAAAAAGACCAGCGTCAAGAAAATTTAAAAAATGCCTTTGCTGTAAAAAAGGCTCCAGAGGAAATAATAATTGTAGACGATGTAATAACTACAGGCACAACTATTTCTGAACTTGTAAAAGTTGCCAAGGCTTCAGGCATAAAAAAAGTGACTGCACTTATTGCAGCCACAGAAATTGCCTAATTATCAAAATTTTTAAAAATGGAATCATGTCTTGGCCAAATATTTAAAGACTTAAAATTTTTCATGGAGTAGAGAGTTGCATTTATCTCTGCCCCAATTAAAATAATTATTGAAAGTAAATAAAGCCAAATTAAAAAAATTATAATACCTCCAAGAGACCCATAGGTGATGGAGTAATTGCCAAAGTTTGACACATAGAACCCAAAGACTATGGAAACAATGATTACGCCCATTGTTGAAAAAATTGCACCAGGAAGGACTCCCTTAAAAGTCACCATGTTCTCCTTGCTATTTGATGGGGAAAACTTGTAGAGGAGCATAAAGGTAATTAACATATAGGCTAGGGGGATTATATTTTTTGCTATCCGCCACATCTTGTCGAAAAATTCATTGTCTATGTCCAAATATTTTATAGCTGTTGCATAAATTATTTCACCAAAGATTTGCGTTAGGATCAGCATAAAAAACATGGTGATAAGTGAAAGGGTGAAGAAGAGGGCAATGAGCCTTAGCTTAATAAAACCTCTCTTTTCATCAAAACCATAGGATGAATTTATTATTTTTATTAGTTTAAAAACTGCAGTTGATGCAGTAAAAAGACCTGCCACAAAGGAAATTGTGAAGAAAGATCCTGAAGATGAACTTTGAAGCTCTCTCAAAAAATCTGTGACAATGCTTTGGATTTCACTGGGAAGTACATCTAAGAGTGAAAAAATATATTCTGGGTCTAAAATCCCTGAAAAATTAATTGCATTTATTAATGAAATTAAAAAAGGAAAAATTGATAGAACTAAAAAATATGTGAGACTGCCTCCATAGGAGAGAGTGTCGTGATTTAATATTCTATAAATTAATTTGTCAAAAAAAGTAAAGGCTTTTTTGTCCTTTGATTTATCTATAAAATTATTTAAAAATTTCATTGAACACCTCTTGTGTATTATATATTAAATTTTATGTTATAACAATTCGTTACATGATAAAATAGAGTAAAGGATGATGATTATGGATTACAATATATTAGTTTGCGACGACGAGAGAGATATCTTAGACGCAATAGAAATTTATTTAAAGGCAGAAGGCTACAGCGTTTTTACTGCAGAAGACGGCGCATCTGCTATTGAAATATTAGAAAATAAGGAAATACATCTTGCAATCATAGACATTATGATGCCTGTTATGGATGGCATAACTCTAATTATGAAAATGCGCGAAGTTACAAATATTCCTATCATTGTGCTTTCTGCAAAGAGTGAAGTTACAGATAAGATTGTGGGCTTAAATGTGGGGGCAGATGATTACATAACAAAACCCTTTAACGCAGTGGAGCTTACTGCAAGGGTAAACTCTCTTATAAGAAGGTATTTTTCCCTTGGGGCATCAGAAATTAAAAAGGGCGACATAAAAATTGGAAGAGTGAGCCTTTCTGATGAGTCAAAGGAAGTGAGAGTTGAGGGAGAAGTTGTGAGCCTTACTCCCTATGAATACAAAATTTTGTATCTTCTATTAAAAAATCCTGGCAGAGTTTTTTCTTCCAATGAAATTTATGAAAGAGTTTGGGAAGACGAGGCAATTGATGTGAGAAAAATTATTTCTGTCCACATCTCTCACCTTCGCGACAAAGTGGAAATCAATCCAAGAAAACCTGATTTAATAAAATCTGTCTATGGAATGGGATATAAAATTGAGGCAAAGTAATGCTTTCTGATATAAAAGATTATTTTAAGGAAATTTTTGTAAATCTTTCAGATAAAATTTTTGTGGAAAATATTTTTGCCTCCTGCGTAATTATTTTCGAGCTCTTTAATATTAACAAACACTTTATCCTGGCTTGGATAGTTACTCTTCTTTTTGTCCTTATAAAAATCAAGAGAAAAAAATTATTGGACACAGTTTTTACCTATAACCTCTTTAAGTACAGACAGTTTAAAAATTTTAGGCTCTTTGGCACCTTAAATGTGACCCTATTTATTTTATACATCTTATTTTACAGCCTGCTTACCAAGGGCATAGTCCTTTTAAATGTCCTCCTCTTTATGATACTTCGTGCAGTCTTTATTGTTGAAGTTCAGTTTGCACAAAACACCCTATCCATTGAGCTAGTGGAGTCCATACTCTATGGCTACGACTTTGCCATTCCAGAGCCCTTTGAAAATGAGTACCTGGAAAAAATCACAGTCCTAATGGAAGACTTTAAAAAGCGTGACAGGAAGAGGCTGGAAGAAAATTTTAGGTCAGAGAAATTAAAGGTGGAGTTAATTACAAATATTTCCCACGACTTAAAGACGCCCCTCACTTCAATAATTAATTATGCCGATCTCTTATCCAAGAAAGATGAATTAGACGATGAGGCAAAAAAATTTATAGGCATTTTAAAGAGAAATTCCACAAGGCTAAGGGACCTAATTGTGGACCTGGTCTTTGCATCAAAGACAAGCACCAGGGACATTGCTGTGGAGAGGTCCTTAGTTGAATTAAATGAAATGATTTTACAAATTTATGGCGACTATGATTCTCTCTTTAAGCAAAAGGACTTGGATTTTCTCTACAACTCAACTAGCGACGAAATTTTAATTTACACAGATGTAAATCTCTTTGTGAGAATCGTGGAAAATCTTCTTTCCAATGCGGCAAAACACTCAAGAGCTGGCACAAAGGTCCTTGCAGGTGTAATTGAAAGGGAGTCCAGCGTTGAATTTTATGTAAAAAATATTATGAATGAAAAATTAAATATGAATAGTGATGAACTCTTTGAAGAACTTTTAAAGGCAGACAGGTCCAGACACTCTGAAGGCTCAGGACTTGGACTTAACATTGTAAAAAATCTTTCAGAAATTCTTGGCGGCGATGTAAAAATTTCAATTCACGGTCAGTGGTTTGATGTCCATGTATTGCTTTCAAAGGATTCAGAGTGATTATATTTTATTGACAAGAAATAGAATTTGAAATAAAATAAAAAGAAACCACAGGTTTTTCATAATGGCAATTTTAATTAATTGCCATTTTTTTATTTTTCAAAAACTTTATGGGGGGAAACTTATGATCGAGGAATTCGGAATAAAAAGTTTTAATAAGAAAAAGATGAAAGAAGCACTTCCCTATCCAATTTATTTAAAGTGGAAGGATGCCCTAAGAAATGAAAAGGACTTGGACAGAGAGACTGCCGATGCCATTGCCCATGCCATGAAGGATTGGGCTCTAAGTAATGGTGCAACCCACTTTGCTCACTGGTTCTTGCCCCTAAGCGGTCACACTGCAAAAAAACACGAAGCCTTTATTTCAAGGACTTCTGATGGTGAGCCAATAAATAGATTTTCAGGCAAGGAACTTGTAAAGGGCGAGCCAGATGCCTCATCCTTTCCAAGTGGTGGCATGAGGTCTACCTTTGAGGCTAGAGGCTACACTTACTGGGACCTTACAGCAAATTCTTTTATCATTGGAAATGTCCTTTACATCCCCACTATTTTTATGTCCTACAAGGGTGAAAAGCTTGACAAGAGAGGACCCCTCATTGATTCTACAAAAATTTTAAGTGCTGAGGGCGTAAAAATTGTAAATTTATTTAAGAAAGATGAATATGCCTACCGGATGAGGGTAAAGGTCGGACTTGAACAAGAATTTTTCTTGGTTGATAAAGAAATTTATAAGAAGAGAAGCGACCTCAAAAACATTGGAAGGACTATAGTTGGAGCTCCATCACCCAAGGGACAAGAGTTGTCTGACCATTATTTTGGTCAAATTCCTGCAAGAGTTGAAAAATTTTATAAGGATGTTGACGAAAAACTTTACCAGCTTGGCATTTATTCTGAGGCTGAGCACAATGAAGTTGCCCCAAATCAATTTGAAATGGCAATTTTATTTGAAAATCTAAATGTGGCTATTGATGACAACCAACTTCTCATGAACATCTTAAAGGAAACTGCCCTCGAAAATGATTTGGTCTGTCTCTTCCACGAAAAGCCCTTTGCCAGTGTAAATGGTTCTGGCAAGCACAACAATTATTCCATCGTCACAAATTATGGCTTAAATGTTTTTGATCCAGGCGAGGATCCCTACAACAACGACATATTTTTATTATTTGTGGCAGCTCTTATTGAAGCCACAGACAAGTATCAAAGCCTCTTAAGAGTTAGCGCATCATCAACTTCAAACGACTTTAGGCTTGGAGCAGACGAGGCACCACCAGCTATAGTTTCCCTATTTTTGGGTAGTGACTTAGAAGAGCTCTTTAGAGATATAAAAGAAGATATAGAATATAAAAAGGAAGACGATAATACCTTTAGGGGCTACAATCTTTTAAGCGTGCCAAAGGATTCTAGCGACAGAAATAGAACAGCTGCTGTTGCCTTTACGGGAAATAAATTTGAATTTAGGATGCTTGGCTCATCAAAGACTGGCTCTGACTTAAACATCACACTTAACTGCGCCATGACAGATTCTCTTTCAAAGATTTATAAAAGACTTGAGCCCTATAAGGATGACTACAAGAAACTAAGAAGGCTTGTCCTTGAAATAGTAAGGGAAATAATGATTTCTCACGACAGGGTAATTTGCGACGGAGATAATTATTCTCTTGAGTGGAGAGAAGAGGCAAAGAGAAGGGGACTTGCAAATCACAAGACTTATTTTGATGCCTTAGTTGCCCTAAAGGATTTTGATTTTAATGATATTTTCTTAAAGAGGGGAATCTATACTGAAAAGGAAATAAGGGCAAGCTATGAAGTAAACCTAGAAGAAGTTATAATCTATCACACTTTAGAGGCAAAGATAATGATGTCTATGCTTGAAAAGGACATAATCCCTATGGGTCTTGCCGAGCTAAGTGACCTGAGTCATGTTTTAAATTTTAAAAATAATGAATTGCTAAGCTCTAAGTATGATAAAATAGATAAGATGATTACAAAGTTAATGGAATGTGAAAGTGAAATTGAAGCCTTGCTTTTACATTCAAGCAAAATAGATGACATTTACAAAAAGGCAGAGTATGTTGAAAGAAATATTGCCACAAAACTTCGCGCCACAAGAGAAGTTGCTGATGACATGGAAAAATTAATTTCAAGAAAAAATATTACGCTGCCATCTTATGAAGATATTTTTAATTCACTAAGCTAGGAGGAAGTATGACTAAATTTATATTTGTTACAGGTGGAGTTGTTTCAGGAATTGGCAAGGGAATTTCTGCAGCAAGTATTGGAAGACTTTTAAAGGACAGAGGACTTTCTGTATTTATGCAAAAGTTTGATCCCTACCTAAATGTGGACCCAGGCACTATGAGTCCCTACCAACATGGAGAAGTTTTTGTAACTAAGGACGGAGCAGAAACTGACCTTGACCTTGGTCACTACGAAAGATTTATCGACGAAGAACTAACTAAGGACGCATCAATTACAACTGGTAAAGTTTATTCAACTGTAATTGCCAAGGAAAGGCGCGGCGATTATGACGGAGCAACTGTGCAAGTAATTCCACACATCACCAACGAAATTAAAAATGCAGTTTATAAGGCCGCCAAGGAATCAAAGGCTGATGTTGTAATTACAGAAATTGGCGGAACAGTAGGTGACATTGAGTCTTTACCATTCTTAGAAGCAATAAGACAAATTCACTCAGAAAATAAGACATCAGATGTCTTATTTGTCCACACAGTTCTCGTGCCAAACATTCCAGGCTCTGACGAGCTAAAGACTAAGCCAACTCAACACTCCTTTAAGGAGCTTATGAGTAACGGAATAAAAACTGATGTGATTATTGTAAGGTCTAATGGCATTGTAACAAAGGATTTGAGAGAAAAAATTTCTCTATTTTGCGATGTGCCAGTGGAAGCAGTTATTCAATCAACTAATGTAGACTTAATTTATGAAGTGCCACTAGTTTTCCACGAACAACACTTAGACGATTACATCTTAAAGGAACTTGACCTTGAAGACAGACCAGCATCAAAGGGCAAGTGGAAAGAAATGGTTGAGAGATTTAAGGATGTCAAGGGCGAAGTTACAATTGGCCTTGTGGGTAAATATGTAAGCCTTCACGACGCCTACCTATCTGTAACCCAAGCACTTACTGATGCAGGTTGCGAAAATGGCTATAAGGTAAAGATTAAATGGATAGATTCTGAAGATATAGAAAGGGACGCTAGCATCTTAGAAGGGCTTGATGGAATAATTGTGCCAGGCGGCTTTGGATCTCGTGGAACAGAAGGCATGATCATGGCAAGCAAGTACGCACGCGAAAACAATGTGCCTTACTTTGGAATTTGCTACGGCATGCAAGTTGCCTTAATTGACATTGCCAGAAATAAACTTGGCTTAAAGGATGCCAACTCAACAGAAATAAATCCAGAGACAAATTATCCAATTATAGACCTTTTGGAAAATCAAAAGGATGTAAAAAATGTGGGCGGAACTCTTAGACTTGGAAATTATGACTGCACAATTGAAAAGGGAACTTTGACTTATGAGCTCTATGGCGAAGAAAAAATCAAGGAAAGACACAGACATAGATATGAATTTAACAACGACTATAGGGGAAAGATTAGATCAGCTGGCGTGACTTTTTCTGGCATCAACGAAGACAAGGACTTAGTTGAAATAATTGAAATGAAGGACAATGACTTCTTCCTTGCTTGTCAATTCCACCCAGAATTTAAGTCAAGACCAACAAAAGTTCATCCACTATTTAATGGCTTCATAAAGGCAGCAATAAAAAATAAAAACAAATAAAAAAATAAATCTCATCCATAAATTTTGGGTGAGATTTTTTATTCTTAGCAAGAGGCTTTTATTAAATTGATTTAGCTTCATCACAAATAAATAAAAAAAGCTCTGAAAATTTTTCAGAACTTTATAGGAACTTGTCTTTTAAATTGTCCCAATAGGAATTATTTGAAAAGACGAGTTTTTTTATGGTCTTATTTGATAGCCTAATGTTTACCCTGTGAAGGTTGTTGAAAAAATATTCGGAGCCGTCAACTAACAAAAGATTTGAATCCTTGTAGCGCTTTTCCACTACAAGAGAAATTGTGTGAGCTCCAGGAACGATTACTGATGAGCCTAGGGAGCGGTAGGCAGATGAATTAACTGGTGAAATTGGAGTCATCTGTAGGACATGTAGGCTTGGGTAGACTATGGCGCCGCCAGATGAAAAGTTGTAGGCAGTGGAGCCTGATGGTGTTGAAACTAAGATGCCGTCGCCAGAAAATTTTTCCACATGGTTTCTGTCTATGAAGACATTCATGTGTATGGTCTTTGAGTGAGCTGCCTTTAAGACAACTTCGTTTACTGAGTAAAATTTATAGACCTTATTTTTTGTGTAGATGTCCGATCTTATTAGCTTTATATCATCTACAATATAATTGCCGCTGTTGTAGTCCTTTACAAATTTTTCGATTTCGTCAGGCTTTATCTCTTGATAAAAGCCAAGGTGACCTGTATTTATTCCTACGAAGGGCATTTCTGGAAAGTCATTTTTGTGAATAGCCTTTATAAAGGAACCGTCGCCGCCAATGCAAATGGAAAGCTCGGCATTTTTTTTGAAGCCGTTAAAGGGCTCGTAGCCATATCTTGTTAAAACTTTATGCAATTCTGTGGCAGTTTTTTTTGATTCGAAATTTGCATTTGTAAGTATATTTATAATTTTTGACAAGCTTAAACCCCCTTGATTTTTTTCTCTAATATTTATATTATAAACGAATAAAGTCTCCTTGACTAGAGGTGTAAAATGTATAGATTAAATTCAAAAGACTTTTTAAATTTCAGAGCTAGTGAAAAAATAAAGGTCAACGACTACTTAAAAGAGCGCGGAGTCTCCTCTCGCCTGATAAGAAAGTCTGTAAAAGATGGAAATATTTACTTAAATGGAAAGTTAATAAGAAAAAATAAAAAGTTAAAGATAAATGACATAATTTCTCTAAAATTTGAAGACGAAGAGCCCAATGGCAAGGTCCAAAAAAGACCTCTTGACATCTTATATGAAGATGATGACCTCCTTGTAATAAATAAGGAGCCACTAATGGTGACTCACACGGCAAAGGACGACAGCCAGGGCACTCTTTTAAATTATATCTTGGGATATTTTGAGGAAAATAATATTAAGAGAAAGGTTAGGTTTATTAATAGACTTGACAGAGACACATCGGGCATAGTCCTTGCCTGCAAAAATCCCTTTGCTCAGGATAAAATTTCTAGTGAATTTAGAGACAAGGTTGAGAAAAAATATTTGGCAATTTGCCAGGGAATCTTTGAGGATAAGGAAGGAATCATTGATGCACCCATAGCCACAAGTGAAGATGGAATTAGGCGAGAGGTAAATTATGTAATTGGCAAAAAGTCCATCACCTCTTATAAGGTCCTTAGTGAATATGACAATATGAGTCTAGTAATTTTGACTCTTCACACTGGAAGGACTCATCAAATTAGAGTCCACCTAAGTCACCTTGGTCACCCCATTATTGGCGATAGTCTCTACGGAGAAAAATCTGATTTCATAAGTAGGCAAGCCCTCCACTCTTATTCCATAAAATTAAAGCTTCCAAGGCAGGATGAAGAAATAGAAATTCTTGCAAATCTTCCTGAAGATTTTCACTTTTTTCCCACGCTTTATTGAAAAAGTGATTTCATTGAGTTATAATTTAATTAGGTAAATTCTGCGATGTACGAAATAATCCTATTTAATTCAACCGACAAATAGAACACGGGAAACTGTGTATGAGTGAGATATGACAAGCCGCCTTTGAGCGGAAGTCAGAAGACGCTATCAAGTTTTTAACCCACCATGAAAATGGGCGGGGTGAATTAATTAGGTAACGGCATTGCGGTTTTTACTATTTTTAGGCATATAAATTAAGTGATTATTTTTATATAAATAGGGTAATAAATTAAGGAATCAAAAAGAACATTGAGAAAAAAGGAGAGTTATTATGGGACTATTTGATTATTTAGAAGAAAAACGCAACGAAGCAGCTAGAAGAAGAAGACTTAAGGAAATTTCTAAGATTTCTACAGGTATTGCACTTGGAGCTATTGGTGGAATTTTATTTGCACCACAAGAAGGCAAAAAGACTCGTGAAGACATTGCAAACAAGTCAAAGGAAGCAGCTAATCAAGCACTAAACGCAGCTAATGATGCTAAAGATACTATTCAATTTAAGGCATACCAAGCTGGCGAACAAGCTAAGAAAACTTATAGCGACTTAAGAGACAAGGCTGCTATTAAAAAATATGAATTTGACGAAGATGTTGAAGTAGCTAAGGCAAAGGCTAAGGCAATTGGCGAAGTTGTTAAGACTGGTGCTGAAGACATCAAAAAAGATGTAAAAAACACTACTGAAGAAGTTAAAGATACAGCAGAAGAAGTTAAGGGCGACTTAAAAGAAGGCGCAGAAGACATCAAGAGAGAAGCAAAAAAATCTTCTGAAAATGTAAAGGAAACTGTTGAAGATACAAAAGAAAAGGCAGAAAAAGAAGCTAGAAAATAAGATAGGGGGCATAAAATGTTAGATCAAGCATTTACAATTGGTGGCCTACTAAGTTTCTTATTGTATGTAGCTGGCATAGCTGCACTAGTTGCACTATTTTTAGCGCTGCTAAATGTTATGAAAATCTTGAAGAATGTCAATGAAATTATTGAAAGAAACCAAGGTGATATTGATCACACTATAAAGACTGTTCCTTCAATAATGGACAATGCAAAGGACATTTCTACAAATGTAAATTCAATTTCAACTGATGCGACAAAGCTAGTCAATGATGTAAAACCAGAAATTGAGAAAGTTGTTGCCACAGTTGGTTCAGTTTCAGATACTGTTAATGGAATTACAAGAAAGGTCGATGATACTTCTTTAAGGGTATCAAACACAGTTATGAATGTTTCAGATGTTATTTCTGATACTGCTAAAACTATTTCGCTTAGTTCAAATAACGCCATCGACTATTTTTATATTTTAAGAGAAGTTGCAAAGACAGTTAAAGAAGTCTTTTTAAAATGATCTAGGGGACGGAGTTATTGCTTCGTCTTCTTTTATTTTCAAAATTAAGTCTTGACCAAGAGGAAGCTTTGAGATTTAATTTACATAGTACGAGGAGTAGAATGAAGAGAGTTAAGATAATTGCAAACCCAAATTCGGGCAGAGGTGCAGCTCTTGGCAAAATTTTAGAATTAATTGAGCTAATGAGCCATGATAAATATGAAATTGAATTATTATTTACCCATGAGGAAGGCGACGGCAAAAATTTCGCTGCAAATTACACGGGAGAAGATTTTATAATATGTTCTGGTGGCGATGGCACAGTAAATGAAGTTGTAAATGGAATATATCTTTCAAAGAGAGATACTCCCCTTGCAATTCTTCAAAGTGGAACTGTAAACGACTTTGCCAATGCCCAAGGACTGCCAACTTCGCCCTTTAAGTTTTATCAAATGATAAAAAATTACCATATAAAGACCATTGACCTTGGTCTTGCTGGTGATAGGGCCTTTATAAATGTAGCTGCAGGCGGAATGCTAACTGAAATTGCCTACACTGTCTCTGCTGAGAAAAAGGCAAGCCTTGGCAATATGGCATACTATCTTGAAGGCGCCAGGGAACTTTTGGAAAAGAGAATTTTTAAATATCAAAAGTCAATTAATTTAAAGGTAAAAAGCGACGAGATCGACGAAAGCGTAGACTCACTTTTATTTTTAATAACCAACTCAACTTCAGTTGGCGGCTTTAAAAGGATGTCGCCCTTTGCCGATGTATCTGATGGATATTTAGATGTTTTGATTTTTAAGAGAATAAAAATATCTGATGCACCTGAACTCTTTGCCTCACTAATGGGGGGCAAGCACATAGATCACAACAAGGTAATTTACCTAAAGACAAAAAACATAAGTATAGAATCTGATGAAGAAGTGACAATAGATGTTGACGGAGAAAAAACTTCTACACTTCCTATGAATTTTAAAGTGTTGGAAAATAGGTTGAAAATAATAGTACCATAAGGAGGAAAGTATGGCATCTACAATTAAAGATGTAGCAAAAATGGCAGATGTGTCCATTTCTACAGTATCAAGGGTAATAAATGACTCAAAGCCCGTTAGTCCAGAGGCACGAAGAAGAGTTTTGCACGCCATAGATGTTTTGGACTACAAGCCAAATGAAGTGGCTAGAAGTTTAGTTACAAAAAAATCTAATTTAATAGGTGTAATTGTAGAAGACATTGGGTCTAACTTTATTTCACAAATCCTAAGAGGAGTGGAAGAAGTTGGAAGAATGTATAAATACGACATACTTTTGTCAAGCTCCTATGGCGATCAAGAATCTGAAATGAAGTTTGCAAACTTGTTGGCACAAAAACAAGTGGAAGGGATAATTGTAATTTCAAACTTGCACAATCCTAAACTTGAATACAAGTTGGAAGAAAGCAAAATTCCTTATGTCATCATAAGCAATTTCTACGACATAGAAAAATTCTCTGCCACAATTGATTATGAAAAGGCATCCTATGACATGGTAAATCTTTTAATTGCCAAGGGACACAAAAATATTGCCTCTCTAGGAATTAGAAAGGACTATGACAGAACCTTTGAAAAGAAAAAAATCGAAGGCTACAACAGAGCCATGGAAGAACATGGTCTAAAGAAGATAAACTTATTTGTTGAAGGTCTTAATGCAGGGGATGTAGAAAATGAAGGAGAAGAAATTATAAAGACACTTAAAAAAGAAAAAATTACAGCCTTCTTCACATCCTATGACACAATTGCAATTCACCTAATGAACTTGCTTTTAGACAACAACTACAAGACACCTCAAGATATTTCTGTAACAGGCTTTGGTGGCTCTTACATTTCAGATATTTATAGACCAAAACTTACTACTGTCAAGATTCCTTATTATGACATTGGAGCAGTTTCCATTAGAAAGATTTTAAAGAAAATTGCTAAGGAAGATAGCGACTTTTCAGAAAATGTAGTGCTTCCATCAGAAATACTTGAAAGAGAAAGTGTAAAAAGTTTAAATGACTAGAATTGCCATTGAAACTAATTGTGAAATTATAAAGAGAGGACTTCAGAATATATTAAAGGATTATGAAGTCCTTGATTTTTATGAATTGACCAGGGAAGACTTTGATCTCTTGATCTTTGAAGACAAAAACTTAGAAAATAGAAGAGAAGAAAAAATAAGGATAGTTGAAGATAGGGACCTTCCCCTTAACATCGATTACTCCCTTTTAAGTCTTAAGTCATCAGAAGAAGAAATACTTGAAGCAGTGGATAAGACCTTAAGAGGGCATGTATATATAGAAGAAAGCTTAAAGGAAGCTAAGAGAAATAGGAACAAAAAGTTCGACAAGATAAAGACACTTACAAGGAGAGAAAAGTACTTATTAGAGGAAATAATAGCAGGCAAAACCAATAAGGACATCTCAAAGGAAATTTACATCAGTGAGAAGACAATAAAAAATAATCTAACAGTGCTTTACAAAAAATTAGAAGTAAGTGGAAGAAGAGAAGTCATAAAAAACTACAGTGAAATTTAATAATTTTATCAAATATGTTAGTAATCCTAACATATTTTTAAATTAAGAATAGAGGAATGAATGGAAAAATATTTTTTCTTGTACTTAATGTACTTTTTTATCTATGCCTTTATAGGCTGGGTTGTAGAAGTGAGCTTTCACGCAGTAACAGTTGGAAAGTTTATAAATAGAGGATTTTTATCAGGACCCTACTGTCCCATTTATGGCTTTGGCGCCATATCAGTAATATATTTTCTCACAGACATAGCAGGAAAAAACAAATTTGTCTTATTTTTAGGCTCAATTGTCATTGCAACGGCAATAGAATTTGTGGCAGGCTTTCTTTTGGAGAAGATATTCCACGAAAGATGGTGGGATTACACTGACAAAAAACTAAATATTGGCGGCTACATATGTATGGAATTTTCAGTAATATGGGGCTTGTTTTGCTTTTTATTATATGAAGCAGTTCACCCTGTAACAAAAAGTCTAGTGGACCTAATACCACTAAGGGCCTTAAAGTATTTGGATATTGGACTTGTAATAATTATGACCATTGACCTACTTGCTACAATTAATACAATTATAGGCATAAACAAGAAGATGAAGGCACTAGACAAAATTAGCACAGACATAAGGAAGGTTTCAGACAGAATCGGAATAAAAGTTTACGACAGGACAATAGAAATAGAAAACAAACAACAAGAACTAAAGAAGAAGTCCGAAATAATAGAAATCGAAGAGAGAATAAGAGAACTGAAAGAGAAAAAAGATATATTGGGCGAAAAGAGACTATTAATGGCCTTTCCTAATTTGACCAATAGGCTAGAAGAAACTCAAAAAGACTTTGAAGAATTAAAAGAAAGAATAAAGGACCAATACGGTCAAGACTAAGGACTAATCTATTAGCTAATATTTTATGAATAAAAAATAAAAAAATTACAAAAAAATCATTGACATATAAAAATGAAAATAGTAAAATATAACAGTTGTCGAAAAAGACAGCTGTTATTTTTTAGAAAAAATAAAAAAATTAAAAAAACAGTTGACAAAACAACTTCATAATGATAACATATAAAAGTTGTCGATTTAGACAGCTTGGCTTTTGTAAAGGTTGAGTAAAAAACAATTTAAAAAATTGTAAAAAAAAGCTTGACAAAAATAATTTGCAAGAGTACAATAAATAAGCTACTTCAAAAAGTAGCAATGAAACATGATAATTAAATAGTGTGAAGATAAAAAGATTCGTAATAGAATCACAGATTCGTAAAAGAATCACAAAGCAAACCAGAAATTCGTTTAGTTTTGAGAAAACTAATGAGTCATACAAATTTTTAATTGAGAGTTTGATC
>QWCQ01000678.1_pt1 | contig 19546 bp, 13 predicted proteins | sample 1972701 | NCBI WGS metagenome assembly QWCQ01 (sample SAMN09866704, study PRJNA288562) | Human gut metagenome isolate pre4_stool, whole genome shotgun sequencing... | reverse complement strand
AGGCATTCCAGAAAGTGTAGTGTTAACCATTCTTTCAATTCTTCTTTCAGAAACATTACCTAGTTCAGAAACTGCAATTGCTAAGAAGTCAAATGGTTGTGCCATAAGTTCTCCGTGGAAGTTACCACCAGAAATTACCTTACCATCGTGAGTGATGATTGGGTTATCAGTTGCAGAGTTAAGTTCGATTTCAACTTTTTCTTTAACATATTCAAGAGTGTCTTTAGAAGCACCGTGAATTTGTGGCATACATCTAAATGTATAAGCATCTTGTACTCTAAGTTCAGCTGTGTGAGTGATATAAGTTGAACCTTCAAGAATATTTCTTAAGTTTTCAGCAGTCTTAAGTGATCCTGCGTGTGGTCTAATTGTGTGAAGTTCTTCCCAGAATGCGTCGATGATTCCTCTAGCAGATTCACAAGCCATAGCTCCAGCGATATCAGCAATCTTAGAAAGTTTAAGTGCATCGTAAGTTGCAAGTGCTCCAGTTGCTGTAAGAACTGTTGTACCGTTAATTAGTGCAAGACCTTCTTTAGCTGCAAGTGCGATTGGTTTTAAGCCAGCTTTTTCCATAGCTTCTTTACCTGGAAGAAGTTTGCCTTCATAATAAGCTTTTCCTAATCCAAGCATTGGAAGAACCATGTGTGCAAGTGGTGCTAAGTCACCAGAAGCTCCAAGAGATCCTTTTTCTGGAATAAATGGAACTACGTTTCTATTTAACATTTCAAGAAGTAATTCAATAGTAGAAAGTCTGATACCAGAAACACCCTTTAGAAGTGAGTTGATTCTAATAAGCATAACTCCTCTTACTTCATCTTCAGGAAGTGGGTTTCCAAATCCAGAAGCGTGAGTTCTAATAATGTTTTCTTGAAGTTGAGCTGAATCTTCTTTAGAGATACTTACTCTTGATAGAGAACCAAAACCTGTGTTGATTCCATAAACAACTCTTTCTTCTTCAACAATTTCTTCAACGTATTCTCTTGATTTGTTTACATCAGCAATTGCCTTTTCATCAATTTCTACCTTAACGTGATCTCTACATACGGCTACTAATTGTTCAAGATCAAGATCGTTACCTGTTAATACTACTTTGTTCATAATTGTACTCCCTTTCTTTTAATACATTGCATCTTACTTACTAATTCAAAAGAAAATATTAAAGATGAAATATCAAGTCATCTTTTGAAAAAGTAGTTGCCAAAATTTCTTCATCTGCATGGTGAGTCCTTGCAAATGTTTTCTAAGTAGATTCTATTCTAAATATAAATCATTGTCAATAATTTTCACAGAAATAAAACTCTATTCGCTTAAAAAGTACAATCTTTTAATACGTTTTCTCAATAGTATGTTTCTCAGCTTGCATGTTATAATGTAACTTGTTATCTTTTTCCTGCAAAATTTATTTTTAAATATTTTTTATTCAGAAATACTTTAAATAAAATATGTTATTAGTTTTAATCTATATTTAAATTCTCATTAATAAAATCAAGAATAAAGTTTACATAAAAAATGACTTAGTCGCCTAAGTCATAAATCTCATATTAATCTTTCTTTATTAGTCCATAGATAATAAGTCCTATGGAAAGTATAAAGGCAATTTTTAATGTAAGGTCATCTTTAAGATAATTAATTAAATTATTTTGATAAGATGATGTCAACTTCAAGTCCATAAGTGGCATGAAGTGAATAAATATTATCAATAAAACAGTCAATACCACGCCTGTAATTATATACTTGTCTCTAGCTTTCATTTATTTGCTCCTTTCTTACTATTAAATAGGCTCCCACAACTTTCTTTGCAGTCCCTTTTGATGTCTCCCTTCCATTTTTATGTATTTCAAAGTCATAGTGATTTATCTCAGGGAAAAGACTCAGGCTTGCAAAAGTTTTTCCTTCAACTTTTATATCAAGATCTAAGTCAATTTTATTTTCTTTTTCCACATCAAAGCCCAAGGCATTTGAAATTAATTTTGCTTCTATGTGAAGGTCTGCCATGTAATCATTTCTTAAAATTCTTTCTCCAATTTTAATCTCAGCATCTTCTTCCTTTTCATTTTTACATATTGATTGATAAAGATCACGTCCACTAAATTCTATTACATTTTTAACTTCTGAAATATTTTCAATTGTATAGTCTTCTTTATTCTTCACTTCTTCTTCAGTGTAGTCATCCTTATCAAGAAGTTTAATGTGTTTTATTTCTGAAATTTCATAGCCAAGACTTTCTTCCATTTGCTTCTTATATTCACTTGGCACTTCTAAAAATTCAAAATTTTCATTGCCCTTGTCTTGATTTAAGTTTACTTCTTCTTGCTTATGAACTTTCGGGTCTTCAGTATAGGACCTGTAGACAGCCCTTCCAAGAAAGACTAAGCTTAGGAATACAAGAGCAAAAAGAATAATTAAATTTTTCATTAAGCACTTCATTGCACTCGCTCCTTAAAAGAATTATATCATAAAAAAATTTTTCATATTTTAGATTGCAATAAAAAATGACCTAGCCTCAACTAAGTCATTTGCTTTAAATTTATAAAAGTTATTAAAGAACTTTTCCTAAGAAGTCTTTGGTCCTATCGTTTTGTGGATTGCCAAAAATTTCTTCTGGGCTACCTTCTTCTACGACGTAGCCGCCATCCATAAAGATAATTCTGTCGCCAACTTCTCTTGCAAAACCCATCTCGTGAGTAACAACTACCATGGTCATTCCTTCCCTTGCAAGGTCCTTCATTATATCAAGAACTTCTCCAACCATTTCTGGGTCAAGGGCTGATGTTGGTTCATCAAAGAGCATTACCTTTGGATTCATTGCAAGGGCTCTTGCAATTGCAATCCTTTGTTTTTGTCCGCCTGATAAAGACTTTGGAAAGGCCTCTGCCTTGTCAGGAAGTCCTACTCTTGCAAGTAGTTCTCTTGCCTTTTCTTCTGCCTTAGTCTTTTCCATTTTCTTTACAAGTGTAGGCGCAAGAGTAATGTTATCCAAGATGTTTAAGTTGTTAAAAAGATTAAAGGATTGGAATACCATTCCCATATCTTCACGAACCTTATTTATGTCTATCTTCTTTGAAGTAATTTCTTCATCATCTACAAAGATCTTGCCACTTGTTGGGCTTTCTAAAAGATTTAAACATCTCAAAAAAGTTGACTTACCTGAACCCGATGGTCCAATAACAACTACAACTTCTCCATCTTTTATCTCTTGGTTTATTCCCTTTAGGACCTCAAGTTCTCCAAAGGATTTTGTAAGATTTTCTACCTTAATCATTTGCAAGTCTCCTTTCCAGACGTCCCATTGCCTTTGAAAGGCTGAAGGTCATAATGAAGTATATGCAGGCTGTGAATATAAAGGGCCTTACAAGTTCAAAAGTTCCCGATGAAATACTTTTACCTGCATACATTAACTCTCCAACGCCAACTGTGTAAGTAATTGATGATTCCTTAATAAGTGTTATAAATTCATTAACTAGGGCTGGCAAAATATTTTTTATTGCCTGTGGCATGATGATTTTTCTCATGGCTTGCTTTTCGTTAAGTCCAAGAGACCTTGCAGCTTCCATTTGACCATAGTCAACTGAACTAATTCCGGATCTTATAATTTCTGCTATGTAGGCAGCAGAGTTTAAAGAAATAGAAAGGGCACACAAGAACATTGGCGCAGTCAAAAGTGTAAATTGTTCTGGAATAATTTTTTTAAGTCCAAAGTACACAATCATTATTTGCACAAGCATTGGTGTTCCTCTTACGATTTCTATATAAACACTTGATAAGATATTAAATATTTTTAATTTTGATATTTTCATTAGAGCAAGAATTACCCCAAGTGTGAAACCTAAAATGACGCCAATTATTGAAAGTTCAATAGTGGTTATGGCACCATTTAAGTAGGTCGGTAAGTACCTCTCTATGAAAGATATTTGATTCATAATTCCCATTTTATCCCCTTAATTTTTTAAAAATAAAAATTCCCCACATTTAATGTAGGGAATATTTAATTATTTCATTGCCTCTTTATTAGATAGTTCAATATACTCATCAAACCATTTGTCTACTTGGCCTGAATCTTTTAATCCTTTAACAACTTCGTTAACAGCTCCTGTTAAGTCGTCGTTGCCTTTTTTAACTGCTACTGCAAATCCACTGTCATCTGGAATTCCTAGGTCTTTTATAATAACTAGCCCGTCAGTGATTGAAGCAAATTGCTTAGCAGGTAGTTCTGATAAGAAAGCTGCATCAATGGACTTGTTCTTTAATTGTTCAATGATGACATTGTTAAGATCAAATCCCTTGCAATTGTTCCCAAATTTTTCTGTCGCAAACTTGTGTTGAAGTGTACCAAGTTGTGTACCAACAATTTTTCCTTTTAGGTCATCAAAAGTTTTATACTTGTCTTTGTTTTCTTCAGTTACAAGTAAAACTTGTTGTCCCTTTGAATATTCTTCAGAGAAGTCAACTTGTTTCTTTCTCTCTTCATCAGCACCCATGCCTGCTATAACCATGTCAACATCGCCTGAGTTTAGAGAAGCAAGAAGTCCTTCAAAAGCCATGTTCTTAACTTCAAGCTCAACTCCAAGTGAATCTGCAATGGACTGTGCGATTGCAATGTCAACACCTGTGAATTCTTCTTTACCAGATTGGAAGGATGTCCATTCCATTGGCGGGAAGTCTGCTGAAGTTCCAAGAACTATTTTTCCCTTTTTCTTAATAGCGTCAACTGTTGGTCCAGTAGTTGTTATTTCAAACTTTACTGCTTCCTTAGCTTCTTCCTTAGCTTCCTCTTTTTTTCCACAACCGAATAATAAGAGGGCTGTCATTGCAACAAGTGCAATATTAAAAATTTTCTTTTTCATGATTTCCTCCCAATATAATTAAAATAGCCTTCTAAAGCTTGTGCTTTAAATTTAAAAAACATTATAACGTAAAGGCTTATGATTTTCAATGGCTTAAGACTACTTTATTAAATTAAAATTCTAAAAGGTCCCCTACCGGAACTTCTTCTATTGGGTTAATATTTTCTTTTATAGTTTCTTTCTTATCCACTGGTTTAGGATTTTGCTTTTCTACTGGCTTTGCCTCTGCCTTCTTAGGTCTTGAGAATTGGTAAACTCCCCAAGATTCTAACTCTGCATCTGTCCCCAACCAAACTGGTGCTCCGACCTTCATCTTTGGAAAAATTTCATTTTCTATATCGTAGTTAAACATCCTTATGCAACCATTTGAATAGTAGCCACCAATTTGGAGGGGTTTAATGTTGCCATGAATTCCATAACCACTTTTACCAGGTATACTTAAGCCCATCCACCTTTCTCCAAGTGGATTATTTGGATCATTGGATGCAACTGGAGTGTACTTGCCTCCCATTCCACCCCAAGCTGGATTCTTGTGCATGTTGTGAATCCTTGCCTTTGCTGATGGCGTTGGAGTAGATCCTGTCCCAAGAGTTACAGGGAACTTTCCAAGAGCTTGTCCACCCTTATAAAGAGTAAGAGTCCTCCTAGACTTATTAACCACTATCCAGTTGCCACTTGTTGGTGGATTAGTTACCATGTCATAAACTTCGTAATTTTCTGTATAAAGAGCCTGCTTTGTCTTAGCATTCATCCCACCAGTTACAGGAAGGTTCATCCTTGCCTGCCACTTCTTTAGGGAATGAGTCCTCTCATGGCCAGACTTATTCATGAAGTCATTTTGTCTCACAAATCCCTTTGCTGAAACAAAACTTGGTAAGAGACTTGCCGCCAAGATAAGGGCTCCCATTTTTTTAATTTTTTTCAAATTAATCCTCCAATTTATTCTTTAAGAATTCTCCTGTGTAAGAATCCTTGCACTTAATAATTTCTTCAGGCCTTCCAGTGAAGATGACTTGACCCCCACCTTCTCCGCCTTCTGGTCCAAGGTCGATTATGTGGTCGGCGCACTTTATAACATCAAGATTGTGTTCAATTGTTATCACGGTGTTGCCCCTGTCCACAAGTTCTTCCAAGACCTTAATTAATTTATTTACGTCTTCTGAGTGGAGACCAGTTGTTGGCTCGTCCAAGATGTAAAGAGTTCTTCCCGTTGCCCTCTTAGATAATTCTGTTGCAAGTTTTATCCTTTGGGCCTCACCACCTGATAGGAGTGTAGAGGACTGTCCCAATTTTATATATGAAAGTCCAACATCTCTTAGGGTTTCAAGCTTTCTCAAGACTCTCTCATGGTTTTGGAAGAAGTCAATGGCCTCTTCAACTGTCATGTCAAGGACATCGTAAATATTTTTGCCCTTGTATTTTACCTCAAGAGTTTCACGGTTGTACCTCTTTCCATGGCAAACTTCGCAAGGAACATAAACATCAGACAAGAAGTGCATCTCAACTTTTAAAATCCCGTCACCCTTGCAGGCCTCACATCTTCCACCCTTGACGTTAAAGGAAAATCTTCCCTTCTTGTAGCCACGCATTTTCGCCTCGTTTGTATTGGCAAATACATCTCTTATTATATCAAAGGCACCTGTATAAGTGGCAGGGTTTGACCTTGGAGTTCTACCAATTGGCGACTGGTCTATGTCAACAATCTTATCAATATTATCGAGACCTTCAATGGACTTGTGCTTGCCAGGTTTTATCCTAGACTTGTTTATCTTTTGGGCAAGACTCTTGTAGAGAATTTCATTTACAAGAGAAGACTTACCTGAGCCAGAAACTCCTGTAACGCAGACAAATTGTCCAAGCGGGAATTCAACATCAATATTTTTTAAGTTGTTTTCCTCTGCACCCTTTACCATGATGGACTTGCCAGTGTATTCCCTTCTTTTCTTGGGAACTTCAATCCTCTTTCTCCCACTTAGGTAGGCACCAGTTATAGACTCTTGAACTTCCATAATTTCTTCTGCTGTTCCTTCGGCAACAATCCTTCCCCCGTTAATACCTGCAAGGGGTCCAATATCTACAATCTCGTCTGCAGCAAACATGGTGTCCTCATCGTGCTCAACTACAATTAAGGTGTTGCCAATATCTGTTAAGTTCCTAAGAGACTCAAGAAGCTTTGCATTGTCCCTTTGGTGGAGTCCAATACTTGGCTCATCAAGAACATAGATTACTCCAACAAGTTGGGAACCAATTTGCGTTGCCAACCTAATTCTCTGTGCCTCGCCACCAGAAAGAGTTCCTGCCATCCTGGATAAGGACAAATATTCAAGACCAACATTTACCAAAAATTCCAGCCTTGACTTAATTTCTTTTAAGAGCTCCTCAGCAATTATCATTTCATTTTTTGTGAACTCTAAATTTCCAAAAAATTCTAGGGACTTGTCAATGGACAATTCTGTTAGTTCATGAATATTTAGACCTCCAACCCTTATTGCAAGAGATGAATCTTTTAATCTTGTTCCATGACACTTAGGACATGGGACTTCTTCCATAAACTCGTCAATCTTATCCAGCATCCTGTCAGAGCTTGACTCAGTATATCTTCTCTTTAAGTTTTTTAAAATTCCCTCAAAGCCTCCAGAGTATTTTTTCTCTCCAGAGAAGTAGGAATTAAAAGTAAAGCTGAGTTTTCCCTTGTAGCCTTCAAAAATTGCCTCGATAAATTCCTTTGGAGCATTTTTTATTGGTTCCTTAGTAGAAAAATCAAACTTCTTAGCAATTTGTGAAATTATTTCATAATAATAAGTTCCCTTAGAGTTAGAGTAGCAAGCAATTGCCCCCTCATCTATGGAAAGGTCTTTGTTGGGAATAACCAAGTCTCTTGAAACTTCTTTTGAAAATCCAAGTCCCTTACACTCGTCACAGGCTCCCATAGGAGAGTTAAAGGAGAAGGACCTTGGAGTAACTTCTTCTATAATAATATTGCAGTGAGGACAGGCAAACTTTGTGGAGAAAATCATATCATCTCCATCTATTACATTTATCTTTGCTATGCCATCACTTAGGTTTGTTGCAATTTCTAGCGAATCCGCAAGTCTTGATTCAATTTTTTCCTTTATTATTATCCTATCAATGACTATGTCTATGTCGTGATTTTTATTTTTTTCAAGTTCAATTTCTTCCCCGATGTCGTGCATTTCTCCGTCAACTAAAACTCTTAAAAAGCCATCTTTTTTTATTTTTTCAAAAACTTTTTTATGTTGGCCCTTCCTATGTCTAACAACTGGAGAAAGAATTTGAATCCTTGTCCTCTCATCTAGTTTCATAATTTCATCTACCATTTGGTCTATAGTATAGGAAGAAATTTCTCTTCCACACTCTGGACAAAAGGCATGACCAACCCTTGCATACAAGAGCCTTAGGTAGTCGTAGATTTCTGTAACTGTACCTACTGTTGACCTTGGGTTCTTTGACGTAGTCTTTTGGTCAATGGAAATTGATGGACTCATGCCCTCGATGTAGTCTACCTCTGGCTTGTCCATTTGTCCCAAGAACTGTCTTGCATAGGAAGATAGAGATTCCACATACCTTCTTTGACCTTCTGCATAAATTGTATCAAAAGCAAGGGATGACTTGCCCGATCCAGAAAGTCCTGTGAAAACTACAAATTTATTTCTAGGAATTTTAAGGTCAACATTTTTTAGATTGTTGACCCTGGCTCCCTTTACTATTATTTCGTCTTTCAATATAACACCTCTTTAAAGGATGGCAGATTTTTTCTTCTCCCTTAGATCCTTTATCTTGTCCCTAATTTCAGCAGCCTTTTCAAAATCAAGTTCCTCTGCTGCCCTGTACATTTCAGGTTTTAGGGCATCTATCATTTCATTTATTTCATCCTTAGTAAATTCATTTTCTTCATCTTTAATATCTTTAAAGTCAATAGACTCTTCTGCAGCAATGGCAGTATTTATGACTTCACGAACACTCTTGACTATGGTCTTTGGAGTGATTCCATGCTCTTCATTGTATTCTTCTTGAATTTTTCTTCTTCTAGAAGTTTCATCAATAGTTACCCTCATAGAAGGAGTTATAGTATCAGCATACATAATAACTTTTCCGCCAGCATTTCTCGCTGCACGACCAGCAGTTTGGATAAGTGATGTGACAGAACGGAGGAAACCTTCCTTGTCCGCATCAAGTATGCAAACCCTTGAAACCTCTGGCAGGTCAAGACCCTCTCTTAAAAGGTTGATCCCAACGAGGACGTCAAGCTTGCCAAGTCTTAGGTCTCTTATTATCTTCATCCTCTCCAAGGTATCCACATCAGAGTGCATGTAAGTAACCTTATACCCAATTTCTTTTAAATGTCTTGATAAATCTTCAGACATCCTTTTAGTTAGGGTTGTGATAAGGACTCTTTCTTCCCTCTCAATGGCTCCATTCACTTCATTTATTATGTCATCAATTTGATTTTTAATTGGCCTTACTTCTATTATTGGATCAAGAAGACCGGTTGGCCTAATAATTTGTTCAACCTCTTGCTCAGTGTGTTCAAGTTCATAGGGTCCTGGAGTTGCAGAAACATAAACGCATTGGTTCATCATTTCTTCAAACTCATTAAATCTTAATGGCCTGTTGTCTAAAGCCGAAGGAAGTCTAAAACCATATTCAACAAGGGTTTCCTTACGTGCCCTGTCCCCATTGTACATACCCCTAATTTGTGGAATAGTCTGGTGAGACTCGTCAATTATTGTCAAAAAGTCCTTTGGAAAATAATCTATTAATGTATAGGGTCTTGAGCCTGGAGCCCTACCTGATAGGTGCCTTGAATAGTTTTCTATACCAGAGCAAAAGCCCATCTCAGACAACATTTCCAAGTCGTACCTTGTCCTCTGTTCCAACCTTTGAGCCTCTAAAAGTTTTTCTTGGTCCTTTAAGACCTTGAGTCTTTCCTCAAGTTCTTCTTCTATTGTTACTATGGCACGCTTTACCTTTTCTTCCGAAGTTGCAAAGTGAGATGCTGGAGTGATGTAGGCATGGTTAAGATAGTGGAGGACTTGGCCTGTCAAGGCATTTACTTCTGTTATCCTATCAATCTCATCTCCAAAAAATTCGACTCTAATAGAATTTTCTGATGATGAGGCTGGGAAGATTTCCAAAATATCCCCACGAACCCTAAAAGTCCCACGCTTAAATTCATAATCATTTCTAACATATTGGATGTCAACAAGCTTACTCATGACTTCGTTCCTGTCCCTTATCATGCCAGGTCTTAGAGAAATCGCCAACTTTTCATAATCAATCGGGTCTCCCAAGCCATAGATGCAGGAAACTGACGCAACAATAATTACGTCCTTTCTTTCGAAAAGAGCCATAGTTGCAGAGTGACGAAGCTTATCTATCTCATCATTAATAGAGGAGTCCTTCTCTATAAAGGTATCAGTCCCTGGCACATAGGCCTCTGGTTGATAGTAATCGTAATAAGAAACAAAGAATTCTACAGCATTCTCTGGGAAAAATTCCTTTAACTCCGAGCAAAGTTGGTAGGCAAGAGTCTTGTTGTGGGCAATTACCAGAGTTGGCTTTTGGACCCTCTCTATTACATTTGCCATGGTAAAGGTCTTGCCCGAACCTGTTACCCCAAGTAGGTTTTGGTGCTTGTAGCCCTTTTTGATCCCCTCAGTTAATTTGTCAATTGCTTGAGGTTGGTCACCTGTAGGCTTGTATTCAGAATGAATTTTAAATTCCATTTAATCACCTTCTAGTAAGAAAAAATATTGGAGTCAGTCCTCTTTTCTGTTCCACCAATATAAACGTCTTTATCCTTTAAAATAATCTGCCCCCTACCCATGTTCTTGAAGTCACTTACAACTTCAACTTCGTGGCCAAGATTTTTTAGTTCATCTATTATTTCAGGTCTAAAGTCCTTTTCCACCTGAATCTTTTTGTCATCAATCCACATAATCCTTGGCGCATCAAGGGCAGCTTGTGGGTTTAAATTGAAATCTATCATATTCATGAGGACTTGGACATGGGCTTGGGGTTGCATAAAGGCTCCCATTATCCCAAAGGCTCCAAGTGCCTCCTTATTTTTTGTCATAAAACCAGGAATTATTGTGTGATAAGGAAGCTTACCACCCTCAAGGGAGTTGGCAAGTCCTTCTTCAAAATAAAAGTTTTCAATCCTGTTGTTTAGACTTATACCCGTTCCAGGAACAACAATACCTGAACCAAAGCCAGCGTAGTTTGATTGAATCATGGAAACCATGTTGCCATCCTTGTCAGCTGTTGCAAAATAAACTGTGTCAGAAGAATTGATTTTAAAAGCCTCAGGACTTTTTGCCCTGTCACTTATTTTTTTCCTCCTGTCATCAGCATAGTCGTTTGACAAGAGCCTTTCAATTTCAATTTTCATCTTAGCAGGGTCAGCAACATAGGTCTTGGCATCAGTAAGAGATAATTTTATGACCTCAATAATCTTGTGAAAAGTCTTAGGGTCTTCACGGTCTTTAATTTTCATTTCACTTAAAATGTTCAGAGCCATTAAGACAGATATACCGTGGCTATTAGGAGGAATTTCCCAAATATCAATTCCCTTGTAGTTGGTAGAGATTGGATCAACGTAGCTTGCTTCAAATTCTCTTAAGTCATCAAGACTTAAAAAACCTCCAAGCCTTTCAACTTCACTTGCAATTTTTTCTGCAAGCCCTCCTCTGTAAAAGGATTCTCCCTTGGTATCACGAATTTCTCTAAGGGTCCTTCCCAAGTCAGGAGACTTGAAGACTTCTCCAGCCCTTGGAGCCCTTCCATTTATAGTAAAGGATTTGAAAAATTCCTCAAACTCATCCCTATTTAAATTTTTATATTTTTCTACGCTCTCTCCCCAAAGTTTTGCAATCTGAGGAGTAACTGGATAGCCCTCTTCTGCATAAGATATTGCAGGCTCAAAAATTTTATCCAGGCTGAGGCTAGCAAAGTCTTCATAAACTTTCATTACTCCACCAATAAGTCCCGGTGTATTAATTACATTTACCCCACATGAAGGCATTTTATCGTAGCCCTTTTCTCTTAGCTTTTCAATAGAAATATTTTTAGGACTTCTGCCACTGGCATTTATCCCATAGAGCTTGCCTTCAAAATAAATCAATGCAAACATGTCTGATCCCAGTCCATTGCCTGTAGGTTCAACTACTGGCAAGGTCATTGATGCCGCAAGGGCAGCATCAACGGCATTTCCTCCTTCAAGAAGAATTTTTGCCCCAGCACTTGTTGCATAGGGTGACGATGTGGCAACCATTCCGTTTTTTCCAAAAATTGTCCTCCTTGTTGAAGAATAGGGATAGGAGTTGTAATCAAATTTCATTTTATCATCCTTTAAAATATTTCCATGAGCTTATCTTCTATAAAATCTTAAGCAAAAGCAGATTAACCTATTTAAGTTAATTTGTTTTTATAAATTTATAAAAAATTATATTTCAATTCATATGACGAACTTTGTAAATAAGTGTCTACTAACAAAGTTTATTCTATAATTAAACAGTAAATAATTCAACTTCTAGGAGCTTATAAAGTCTCATTAAGTTCTAGCATTTTATAAAGCCATAAAAATCCATGAAGTCACTTCTTTTTATAAAGCCATAAAAAACAATAAAGTCACTTCCTCTTACAAAGTTAAAATTCTTTACGAGCCTGTAGCTTTCTATAACTTTGTAAATCTTCCATAACTAGTTTTCCATCATAATTTCAGACAATAAAAAAGAGACCTCACACTTGAAGTCTCTCAAAAATTTAATTTACTATTTCTTTTTTTTAGATTTTTTCATACTTTCTTTAAATCTCTTTAAATTTTGCTTATATTCATAGGCATCGTAAATTTTTATTTTTTTGTTATGGCTTTTTGCCACTTCAAAGACCCTATCTTGATCATTTTCGTCGAAGAAGAATCTCTTTGTGACATCACCCTTAGTAAAATATAAAAGGATCTTACCCTTTTGATTAGGCACTTTTTCATAAGTTATAGCATCAATCTCTGACCAATCCCAAAGCTTGTAGGTCTTAGTGATTTTCATATCAGTGTACATCTCAAGGCCTTTGGAGCTTGCTGCCACATATTTTTTTGTAATTAGGGAAAGCAAGAGGAGTAGAGCAAGGACTACCGTCAACTTATACTTTGTGAATATGCCCAATATAATCAAAAGAGAAGTGATCATGTAGGCATACTTTTCAGAAAATTTATTTCTAGGATTTACATATACGTATTTAATTGCTTCGCTGTCGTCATCCCAAGGTAATTTTATATCTGACACATAATCACTTCTTTCTATTATTTACATTTTAAATTTTAATTTTTTATTAGCACTTAATATTTAATTAAGCGTTAACCTTTGGAGCCTTACCTTCTGCTCTTAATTTTTCAAGTTGAGCAAGAGCATATTTGTGTGCTTCTTCAGGAGCCTTAGCTGCTTTTCTCATAGTAGTTTTGCCAAATACATTTGTATAAGCTCCGTCAGCCCAGAAGATATTTCTGCCCATGAATGCAGTTAAACAAGCATAGATTGGATTTAGTAAGTTAACAAAGGCAAATGGGAAATATACAAATGGGTTCATTCCTAGTATACCTGATTGGTAAGCACCACAGGCAGTCCATGGGAACATACATGCCCAAAGTGTACCAGCATCTTCAAGTGTTCTTGAAAGCATATTTCTTGCAAGACCAAGTTCATCATACTTGTTGTCGTATAAAGGAGCTGGAACACCGATTCCTAGGAATTGGTCACACATTGCTGCGTCACAGAAGATTGATGTAAGCATTGTTGCGAATACAAGTCCACCAACAGTGTGAATTTTATGTTTAACATTGCCAAAAATTCTTTCAACAGAACCACATTTTTCAAGAGCACCACCAAAGGATACTGCAAGTAAAATTAAGTTAACTGTCCACATTTGATGGTCCATACCACCTTTTGCAAGAGCCTTATCTACAAATTCATTTCCAGTTTCAACAGATGGTCCATAGTGTAGCACGCTAAAAATTTCCGCTACATTGTGATGACCTTGGAAGATAACTGCAAATAATACACCAGTCACTACAGAAATAATAACGCCTGGAAGTCCAGGAACTCTTAAGATACATACTGCAACGATAACTGCTATAGGTAAAAGTACTAGTGGGTTAAGGTTAAAGTTTGCTGCAAGTGAATCTTCAATACCTTGTGCAATTGATGGATCATAATTTACAACATCAATTCTTGATCCTAGAATTGTATAAAGGATTAGGGAAATTATAAATACAGGACCTGTTGTAGAAACCATTGCTGTTACGTGGTCAAATAATCCTGTTCCAGAAACACCTGATGCAAGGTTTGTAGTATCAGATAGTGGAGAGAATTTATCTCCAACATAGGCACCAGAAATTACCATACCTGCTGTTAGTGCAGGGCTGATTCCAAGACCAACACCTATTGTCATAAAGGCAATACCTATTGTACCTGTTGCTGTCCAAGATGAACCACAAGCAAGAGATACGACTGCGATAAGCATACAACCTACTGGTAAGAATAATTGTGGTGTAAGTAATTTCAAACCGTAGTAAATAACTGCTGGAATAGTTCCTGATATCATGAAAGATGATATTAATAGACCTACTGTAAGTAGAATTAAAATTGCTTCAAGAGTAGCTGTAAGTCTTTCGATTATACCTTCTAACATGTCAGAAAAACTGTGTCCACAAATTCCACCTACTATGCATGCAATACAAATTGCAATTACTAGTGGCATGTGAGCTGCGTCGTAACCGCCATCAGAAAAGTTGAAAACATATACCATCAAACATACCATTGTAATGATTGGCAAGAACGCTTCAACAATACTTGGTAGTCTAACAGTTTTTTGACCGTCGTTCTTCATAAAATAACCTCCTTAAAACATATTGTAAGGCACGCTATAAAGTATTTAGTGTGTCTGCGATACAGTATATGAAATTTTTGTATCGCTGCAAATGTTTTCTAGCTTCATCTTACTCCTGCAAGAAGTATAAGTCAACCATAATTTATAAAGATTTTTTTTATTGTATTTTATTTAATACAATAACTTTCTTTGTTTTTATGCTAATTTAATAAACTGCACTTAGTGTTTGTATATGTAAGATAGTATTCCCAAAGATTTACAGCTTCTTAGTTAAAAGTGTTAAATCATTGTATTTTCGAGTTTTACAATTTCATTATTATTAATTCTATTTTAAGTATTATATATTTTATTTATTGATTAATGGATTGTCTATAGTTTTATATAATCCTTTTAAGGATAAAGTTTTCATCCAGTTTTTCTAACTAAATCGTAGTTAGGATTACTTATTGAATATCAAATAAAAAACAGGCACTTAATTGTGCCTGTCTTAATGACTAAAGTCAAATTTTAAATTATCCTATTAAGATAATAATACTGATCCGATTACACCACCGATTACTAGGAATACGTCAAATGCGATAAATGTAGGTACGCAAGTATCCATAATGTGATCGTGTTGTCCGTCAGCGTTAAGACCAGATGTAGGTCCCATTGTTGAGTCAGATGCTGGTGATCCTGCATCTCCAAGAGCTGCTGCTATACCAATTAAAAGTATAATAGCTGATTTAGAGAAGCCTAATTGTTGAGCTAGTGGAACGTAGATTGCTGCAACTACTGGGATTGTACCGAAAGATGTACCGATACCCATTGTAATAACAAGACCAATTGCTAATAGAACAATTGCTGATACTACAAGTGAAGCGCCTTCCATCATAGCTGCTGTGTCATTAACTAGGTGAACTACTGCACCTGAAGTGTTAAGAACATTAGCATAGCCACCTGCAACTAACATAACGAATGCAATAAATGCCATTAGGTCAAGTCCACCATTAACCATTTCATCAATTTCCTTCCATTTAATTGAACGAGTAATTAATAGGAAGATAATTCCAATTAATGCTGAGAATGGAAGGTTAGTTGTAATGATTTGAACTATAAGCATTGCTAGAGCTGAAATTAATGCTCCCCAAGCTTGTCCAGTCATATGAACTTCTTGATCAAGAGAAATAACTCCTGGGATTTCAACGTCATCATATTCTCTGTCTTTTCCGTAAAGAACAAATACTACAAAGATTAAACCAATTAACATTGAAAGTCCACCAATCCACATTACTTTTTGAGTATCTGCAACTGTTGTTGGCATACCTGCATCTGTCATGTTTGATGCGATAATGTTGTGGAAAATAAGTCCAAATCCTGCTGGAATTGAAATATAAGGTGCCTTTAATCCAAAGCAAAGAGCTGATGCAACTGCACGTCTGTCAATCTTTAACTTATTCATAAGTCCTAGTAGAGGTGGAATTAGAATAGGTATAAAGGAAATGTGAACTGGTAAAAGGTTTTGTGAAAAGATTGATATAAATGCTATAAGGAAAATCAAATAAAATTTATTGTTTCCTACTAACTTAGAAATCTTTTTAGCAAGTATAGTAATAAGTCCTGATTTACCAATTGAGTATGCGAACATACCGATTAGGATATAAGCAAGAGCTGTCTCTGCCATTGTTCCCATACCACCAATGATTGTTCCAATAATTGGGTCGCCTTCAGTTCCAAATCCTGGAAGCTTTCCAACTGTATTAGCTTGCCAAGAGTCTGGGTTAAATACGTATAGTGGCATGCCTGCAGTTAATCCTGCAACAACACCTGCTACTAACAGCGAAAGTAGTACGTTAAGCTTTAACATACATAAAACTACGAGTAATAGTACCGATACTACTACGGGGTTAAATAATAACATATTATTCCTCCTTTGAAAATGTTTTCTTTATTTTCTCATATTATTGTACTTTTGTCAATAAACTAATTCTCTATTATGATAAATTATACAATCCTTTAGTCAAAATATTCTATTAATTTATTAAAGTGAGCATTGCCAACTTTTACTATTTTACTTGATTTTATGAGGTCTCATATCTTTCTATTTCCTCTCTCTTATGCAAAATTCAGAATAATGTTTTATAATATAAACTATTGTATTTTTTATTTTTAAAAATAAACATTATTTTGTGCAAAAAATAAAGGAGCCGAAGCTCCCTTATTTTAAAATCCTATATTGTTTTCCTGCTTAATTATTTTACAAGCTTTCTATCTTCAACAACTAATTCTCCATCAATATAAACTTGTTTACATAGGTTTGTTGCGAAGAAGTAAAGCGTGTAATCAATGTTGTGTGCATCAAAGATTGCAATGTTTGCCCTCTTGCCCTTGTCAAAGGATCCAATAGTCTTTGCCCTGTCAACAGAGTAAGCAGCGTTAATAGTTACTGCATTATAAACTTCAATTGGTGTAAGTTTCATTTCTAGGCAACCAAGTTGCATGATGAATTGAAGGTTTGCTGTTGGACATGATCCTGGGTTAGAGTCTGTACATAGTGTAATTGCCATTCCCTTTTCAAGCATTTTTCTTGCTGGAGCATAAGTGTCTAGCATAAGTGAGAAAGTTGTTCCTGGAAGAAGGTTCCCAATTACATTTGCCTTTGCAAGTGTTTCAATTTCTTCATCATCAACTACCATTAAGTGTTCTGCAGAAACTGCTCCAACCTTAGCAGCAACATCTACCCCACCAACATTTTCTATTTCATCAGAGTGGATTCTTAGTTTAAAGCCATGTTTCTTTGCTGCTTCAAGAATTCTTTCAGATTCTTCTGCAGTGAATACTCCTTTTTCACAGAATACGTCACAGAATTCTGCAAGATTTCTCTTTGCAACTTCTGGCATCATGTCGATTACGATGTCAACATACTCGTCTGGGTTATCCTTATATTTTTCGTGAATAACGTGAGCTGCCATAAATGTTGTGATAAGTTCTGTTGGGAAATCTTCATTTAATTTTTTTAGAACTTCAAGTTCCTTTAATTCTGTTTCAAGAGTGATTCCGTAACCACTTTTTGCTTCAACAGAAGTTACACCATGAACTAGCATGTGTTCAAGAAGGTTTCTTGTTTTATCATAAAGTTCATCAAAGCTTGCTGCATCTGTTGCCTTTAGTGTAGAAAGAATTCCTCCACCAGCTTCAAGAATTTCAAGATATTCCATTCCATTAAGCTTCATGGCAAATTCATTTTCACGACTTCCACCATAAACAAGGTGAGTGTGAGCATCAATTAGGCCTGGAGTTGCAGTCTTACCTGTAAGGTCAACTATTTCAGTCTTGTCATCTTTTAATTTTTCGTAGCCATTACCTTCGCCAACTTCTAAAATCTTACCATCCTTAATAGCAATATAAGCATTTTCTAAGATGTCAGCTTTGTTCATTTCTTCTCCCCTAAGTGGTCTACCAATATCCCTTGGTGAGAAAACCTGTTCAAGATTAACTAATATTTTATCCGCTTTCATAAATTCCTCCTTTTTTCTGTCAATATCTTAACACATATTATATACCCAATAAATATGAAAATATTTTTATTTAGTTTTTTAAAATGTTTTTGGCCTTTTATAGTGGTATTTTTACAATTATTTTTATAGATAAAATCACAAGAAAATATTTTTAGAAAAATATTTTCTTACTATCTTAAGTTTTAATTTTTATTTCTTAAGAACTCATCAAGTGTAATGACTTTATAAATATTTATGAATTTATAGACTTCTTTAACTCTCTAGGTATTTGCGACCTCAAAAACATCTGCGACTCTATGAGAAGTCACAGCTTAATATTAAACCATGACTTTATGAAGATTTACGACTTTATATATATTTACAAGTTTATATTTATTTGCAAGTTTATAAATATTTTAGACTTCATAATCCCTTGCCAATCTACAATCCTTCACAAGTTCATAATTTTTTGTATCAATTTTTGTATCAATTATAGATGAAATTATAGAAGAGAATTTTTCATGTCCTTGTAAACTCCTTTCTATAAAATTTGAAAACGATTCATTTCTTCAGTTTATCATGGTAAATTAATTATCTTTTTTAGGGAATTATGTCCTTGACACTTGAGTTTTCAAGGCAATTTAAGAAAATTAATCACTTTTTTGAGATATTTTTAAAAATTTAGGAAATTAATTTCCCTTTGTATTTACTTTTCAAATTTTTTATTTTATAATGACTAATAAATGGAGGTTGATAAAAGTGATAAATAATCATAACGCAGAAGTTCAAAAGATTATGAAGGTGGAAATTTCAAACCTTCCAGAAAAAAAATCTTTTGAACAAGGAATTAGAAGAGCTCCTGATAGAGGATTTAGACTTTCAAAGGATCAAACTAAGATTGCTCTTAGAAATGCTCTAAGATATATCCCAGAAAAATATCATGAAGAACTTATTCCTGAATTTTTAGAAGAACTTACTACTAGAGGAAGAATCTACGGATATAGATTCAGACCAGAAGGAAGAATTTACGGTAAACCAATTGACGAATACAAGGGAAATTGTTTAGCTGGTAAAGCTTTCCAAGTAATGATCGACAACAACTTAGATTTTGATGTTGCTTTATATCCATATGAACTTGTAACTTATGGAGAAACTGGTTCAGTTTGTCACGACTGGATGCAATACAACCTAATCAAACAATATCTTGAAATCATGCACGACGATGAAACTCTTGTAATGGAATCTGGTCACCCACTTGGACTATTTAAATCAAGAAAAAATTCTCCAAGAGTTATTATCACTAACGGTCTAATGGTTGGTCTT
>QWCQ01000677.1_pt1 | contig 19577 bp, 20 predicted proteins | sample 1972701 | NCBI WGS metagenome assembly QWCQ01 (sample SAMN09866704, study PRJNA288562) | Human gut metagenome isolate pre4_stool, whole genome shotgun sequencing... | reverse complement strand
TACTACGGTTACCGGAACAGTCTGATCTTTACCATCTTTTCCAGGTTCAGGAATTTCTCCTACCTTGATTTCTTTGACTACCTTCTTCTGCTCTGCTTCAGGTAAAGCTTGGTTTGATTCATCCTTTACAGTAACTTTCTTTTTAACATCTTCCTCTGTTGCTTTTTCACCGTAAGGCTTATTTACGGTTCCACCCTCTGCTGTATATTTTTCAGCATCTGTCTTTGCAGCAGCGTACGTAGCAGTAAACGTACCACCGTTATCAAATTTTTCCGGAATTTCCGGTGTCCAGCCCGTATGCTTGAAATTTTCCGCTGGAGCAACCGTTGGAACCGTTACATCTGATTTTAATGTTCCTTTTACTACATCCAATACAGTTTTAGAATCTTTGGCAAATGTGCCGTGTTCCCCTTGTTCAAAAGTCACTCTTACATAGCCTTCCGGCGTTTTCGCATCAGGATTTTTTGTCTGATCAATGACTTTTGCAAGTACTGTTACCGGAACTTCCACATCCTCTGTAGAGCCATCCTTGTATTTTACTCTTACCTTACCTGTGTATTCCCCCGGTTGGTTGACATTAATAGCATCTTTAGCTGTAATATCTTCAAACGGAGTTTTATCGTCAAGCTCGGGAGTAACTGTGCTGTCTTTTGCATCTTTAAATTTCTTGATATTATCAGTCAAGTCATACTTTCCGCCAAAAGGAACTGTTTCTTTTTCTGCTTCCGGCTTAAACTTGTCTGCATCTGTCGAGTTAAAGTTAAGAACCGGTCCAGCAATAGGATGTTCCCCATTTGGTGCGTAGGCTACAAGCTGACCCTTTGAACCATCTTCTACTTTATTAGCAGCTAATGGCATTTCAAATTCGCCTTTTTCCAATTTATCAAATGGAATTTTTACTTCAGCAATTACCTTATCCTTATCATAGGTCTTTGTCTTAGCATCATATGGATGAAGCTTTACAATGGCATCTCCTGCCGTTTTATTGGTAACCTTTAAATCTTCCTCCGGCTTTGCAGGGTTCTTGATGAGAGGTTTTGGAAGTGTTCCCTTAATCTTGTTTTCTACAGCAGGGTTGTAAGTTGTGTTTTCGGCAGTTGGTGCCTTTACGATATAATCAGAAGCATCGTTTGGTTTCGTATTATCCACCAGTGCTTCCTGTCCATCAGGCACACCATCTCCATCTGTATCTACTAGGTTCGTGTTTGAACCGAATTGATACTCAATAAAGTCAATAAGACCATCACCGTCTGTATCCCTTACGTCCAGTACGCTGTTGTGTTCAGAGTTTTCCAGAATCTTCCAAGGCTCTCCGTCATCTTTTGCAAAAATGCCATACTTCTTATCTGGCCAATCTGCATAAAGGCGAGAAGAAAACGGTAAAAAGCTATTGTTATCAGTCTGCTTTGCCGCTGCAATAATTTTCTTTGACGCTTCTGGATCCTTCAAAGAAGCCTTTAGCTTATAGGAGATTGTATAGAAGCCAACCCCTCCTGCACCAGCAGTTAACACATTGTCTTGAATGTAACTACTAACTTTAGCAACTTCATCTTTAGAACTTACATTTTTATGACTCATGGCAGGAGAATTAAAAGTATTAATAACTCCATCTTTTGTAGGTTTATCAATTCTAGTTTTCACTACATCTTTTGTAGGATTACCATTGATATCTGAAGAATAAATATACACATTATCCCAGTCAATGAAATCTACAAGTTCAGCAGGGAAAGTTTCTTCAATGACAGCTGCATACCCCTTTCCTGGAGTAGAAGATTCGTACTTGATGATAGGCTTATATTCATGAACTGTTTTGATTTCATCAAATTTCTTGCTTTCCCCTTCTACAAACATGGCCTTAGAAGTAAAGCCATCTTTGGTAAGATTGGACGGATGGTAATCTTTGTCTTTTGTCTTATCGTAGATGTATCCACTACTGATCGATTCTTTTGCGATTAGGTTTGGAGTTGTATCTCCTCCCTTGCCAGTAAACCACACAGACTCAAACTTAAGTTTCTTATCTTTTAAGCCCAAAGATTCTAATGTTTTACCATTAGCAAGTTTAATGGTAACGGTAGAGATGGTGTTAGCGCTGACAATGCTCTCATTCAGAGCTCCGCCTGTGATTTTGTGGGTCCAAAGTGAGCCAGCTTTTTCAGGATCTCCATCGTAGTACTTTTCCATGTTCACAGTGAAGGAACCACTTTTTACTTCAATGGATTCAATCTGTTTGTAAAACTCAGGATCGGAGAATAGAAGAGCATATCTACCTGCAAAATACTCAGGATCCTTCTTGTCATCTGTAACCGTCTCCCAGTAAGTACCTGCAGTATTCCATTTGCTCCATTTTAATGTGATGGTATCTCCTTCTGTTTTTTCAAAAGTAACACCGGCATAGGTAAGTGATGTAGCCCCTATGCCGCTGGCACTGGCCGATCTTAAGGCTGCTACACCAGCTTGTGGTAATCTCGCAGCAATGAGACTAGCCTCATTAGCATGGGATGGCATCATTGGCACAAAGAGCATACTTGCACCAATCACAACGGAACAAAGACCTACACTAAGTTTTCTCATGCCCCATTTTAAATTTACTTGCTTATTTTTTTCTTTCATATTTCCTCCTTCTGATAGAAAACTCCCCTTAATTCAAACATCACAGAAATTTTGTCACCCACTATCACACATATATATTACCATGTTTCTTGTTTTTTTAACCATCTCTAAAATTACTGAAATCTACGAATCTCTATGTTGTCAAGACAATTGTAATTTGCCCTGACCAGCGAATTACGAATACGTCCAGCGTGAGATTTGCCCATGCGATAAGTCCACCGCTTCCGCAGGTCTCGTCATCAACTTGCCAAAAATTCAACAATGAACGCCTGAACGACAGCTGCGATTGGTATTAGCAAAAAGGGTACAAACAAGAAATGTTCCCAAATCGCCAAGTGCTTCATCCAATTCTTAAATTCATAGTCCTTGTGCCCCTCTGTGCCGGGAATAACAATTTTGCTCTTATATTTTCCTTGAAATAACAGACAATCTAACAGCAAAAAATCTCCTGCATTTAAGATGCTCCACTGAATATAGCTCATCCAAAATAAATTCCAAAAACCAAAAGTTTTTGAATGCAAAAGGCTTACAACGGAAAAAACAAAACACATCCCGGTGATAGCGATGGTTACTATGAGATTTATTTTTTTCTCTTGCTTAGTCATGGGTAAAGGAGCTGCCTTTTGAATGGCTTTAGGATAAGAATCAAAAAACCATCTCGGATTTATAAGCACCAAGCTTGCGACTGCCCCGTTAAAAATAGCAGCGATAGCTAGCCCATCCAGTATTGCTCGAAGGATATCCATAAACCATATTCTCCTTAATCCGTACATCCTTTTACAAAAGCCATATAGGCCTCTGTGTTTTGTGTCATTTCTTCGCCGTGTCCCTAGCCTTACCCGATTTTTAATTTTGCCTTGGGATAATGTTTCTTGATGCTTCTTCTTGCATGTCCGACATTCGGATCCTTATCCCCATAAGAAAAGATGGTATCTTGCCACGCCTTCTTTTGTTTGCTCAGAAACACATGCTCCTTTAAGTAATGGGCAAGCGTGGCTGCTTCCTCAGCTATACTTACATAAGGATCGTCTTTTATTCCTTTGCGATAGCTTTCTGTTTCATCTCATTACGCAGCTTGATTTCAAATTCTGTACCATACAGACTGCTTTCGCGGCTAAGACGCGGGATATAAAATTCACGCTTCTGCTTCTCAGCCTTTTCTTTGATAAATGTCGGAGACGTGAAAATAAACCGGAACTCGTCCACCTGCTCCAGCTGCGCCTTCAACTCTTTGTAGGCATACATAGAAAAGCACGCAGCGGCAATGGATACCTTGCTGCCTCGCTTCACTGTCTGCTTCAAATCGTCGCGGACTATATCCGTGACGTTATCAAATATTTTCATAGCAGTCCGTCCTTTGTCATGTCTTTACTCCGCTTCCTCCATCATGTGCCTGAAGTGCTGTCCCTGATTCATCATATCAAAGATGGAATAGAAAACATCTCTGTACTGGTCACAGTCGATGCTCTCGTCTACGAAGTGAAGACCGTCGTTAAAGGCATCCGATCTGTTTGTCCGGCTTGGTAGTTACAATATCGTTATTCTCCTGAATCCGTTCATTGATACCCGCTACGACTGTATCAATATCGGAGAGAAGGATATCTGTATCTTTGCGTGTCACGGTCTTCCGCATCCTGCTTGCCATCAGCTATGAGGATCGTGTAGTCAGCAGGATTTACACCGATCTGCCATTCAAGGCACTCCGGATGGTCAAACGCATAGGCTACACGGAAATAATCTCCTCGTCAAAGTAAAGAATGAGGTGAAACTCGTTATTGATGCCACACCTGGATATGAGCCTTATAATAGGCAGAGAATCATTGAGCAGAATAAGAAGAACACAGTACGCCACGCATACTTCCGAGAATATCTCGCTTTGCAGAGATTGTGCCTCGAACAAGAATTTGTAAATGCGTTTTTGGCCTGAATGAGGAAGGAGAGATTATAAATGCTCGGAGCAATAGTAGGTGACATCGTTGGCTCGGTTTACGAATGGCACAATATTAAAACGAAGGAGTTTCCCTTGTTCCGGGATGACTGCTTTTTCACGGATGACACCGTCATGACCTGCGCTGTTGCGGAGGCGGTTATGAATGGCGGAGAAAGAGATGATTTCATTGACACGATGAAGAAGTACGGTCGGATGTACCCGTATGCTGGATACGGCGGTCGATTCGGCACATGGGTATTTTCCGATGACCGTGAGCCGTACAACAGCTACGGCAACGGCTCGGCGATGCGTGTTTCTCCATGCGCCTGGACGATGGATTGCGGCTTCTGCGCAAGAACGGGAATGTGGCCGTCCAACGGCAGAGAGCAGGCAAAAACATCTGCCGAGGTCACGCATAACCACCCAGAAGGCATCAAAGGCGCAATGGCAACAGCTGATGCAATCTTCATGTGCCGATATTACTTCGGCGGTTATTACGGCGATTATGAACAGCCCATCAACGATGATCCGGCAGAGTGCAAGCGGCGCATCAAGGAACACATCGAGAATGAGTATGGTTACGACCTTTCAAAGACGCTTGATGAAATCCGTCCCATATACCGTTTTAACGAGACCTGCCAAGAGACCGTACCACAGGCTATCATTGCATTTCTGGAAAGCACGGACTTTGAGGATGCCATAAGGAACGCTATCTCCCTTGGCGGCGACAGCGACACTCTTGCGGCAATCACGGGCAGTATAGCGGAGGCAGCTTACGGCATCCCTGACTGGATTAAGGACAAGGCTTATTCCTATCTCGATGAGCCACTGAAGGATGTACTCAGAAAGTGGAAGAAGAGGTTTTCAGAAACAAGTCGTTGATGAAGTGGCAGATGCTTTTCTTAGGAACCTTGGAATCGGACAGCTTCAGGGGTATATGCTTGAGGAATGGGGAGCCGGAACTTTCAATGTGGATGCAATCGCGGCTGATCTTGCTTTCGTTCGGCAGAGAGGATTTGGAGAAGTTTCTTTGCTATTTTCAATTTATTACTGGAACTATTGATGATAAGGACAAAACGGTACAGAGACTCCTATCAGAAGGCTATTTATACGGGTGATCTCGATGGAGGACAAATTGGAAAAATTGAAGTCGCCTTTGGGTGAAATAATCGTCATGGTAGATGAGCATCCCATAGATTACATTGCACAAAAAGGATCTGACAATGATGTCCTATGGCCAGATGTTAGAAATCGATATCAAATTGAGGTTAGATATGTTCCTGATGGCAACGAGCATAGTTTATCATGCGTTTTTTCGCCGACTTGCTCATATGAAAAAAGTGCTGAAAGTGGCGAACGATTAGAGTGTCAGAGTTTTTATAGTCCCCAAAGAGTAAAGATGTCAATCGGTCTCGAATGTGAGGCAGGATACATTGGAGGCGTCAGGGCTTCCGATGAATATGACTACGATGCTGATTATTTGGATAATGGAATGGCTTATGTCATCATGCCTGAAACCAAAACAGAGAAGTATATCTTTGGAATAGCCTGGATTAATGATGTAGGATGGGATGACCCGATAGATAATGAACACAATCGTGATGTTCAAACATGGTTTGCCGCCGATCCTACATTGGCATTATGAGTTCATTGATGACGGCATCTCCGGTACCAATACCAAAACGCGTGACGCGTTCAACCGCATGATCGACGAGTGCATGGCCGGGAACATCGACATGATCATCGCCAAGTCCATCAGCCGATTTGCCAGAAACACCCTTACTGCCTGCAACCACCCCAAATGGTCGAGTTGCCGGATTGGTTGTCAACCCTTTCCGTTATTCAAAAATCAGCACGAAATGCCTGACATCTAATCCACTGTCTCAAATCGCGACATCTAATCCCAGGTTACAACCTGACACACATTTTGCAGTAGATATGTTTCCATATAAGAAAACCGAGCTTTTTCAGAGGTTAGGCTTTACATCCCAACTTCCGAAAAAGCCCGGAAATACGTCGCTTTCTGGCACTTGATTTTATTTTCTTGACATCAATGCCACGCTCTAAACATATATTGGGACTTCACTATGAATGACAACCGTCCCGCTCTCTGCATGTTTAGATAAGAATTTTTAAGTCTTCATCAGCAGTAGTGATCCCTGTGATACCGAAGTTCTCTACCAACACCTTTGCCACATTCGGTGACAGGAATGCAGGAAGCGTAGGTCCAAGATGAATATTTTTTACCCCCAGCTCCAGCGTATTGTACTTATACTTTGCGCATCCGGCGGATTATCTTTTGCTATGGAGAATACCTCTCCGGTCTTTTCGTTCATGCCATCACCTCATAAAGTGGGAAATGATCCCTCCACTTTTCTTATATTCTTAGACTAATATTCTCTTGAATCTTGTATGTGGCTCAAGCCAATTTTTAATCTAAAATTCTTCCATCCCTCGAAATCGTCACAACCTGCCACGGGATGAATTTCCCGCTGTTACGCAGCGCATTTTCCGCCGCTCTCTGAAGGCCGCCGCAGCATGGGACTTCCATGCGGACGATAGTCACGCTCTTGATATCGTTGCTCGCTATGATTTCAGTCAGCTTTTCTGAATAGTCGATGTCATCCAGTTTCGGGCATCCAATCAGAGTAATCTTGCCCTTCATGAAATCCTCATGCATATTGGCATAGGCATATGCTGTGCAATCTGCTGCGATCAGAAGCTTCGCTCCGTCATAAAAAGGTGCCTGTGTCGGAAGAAGCTTGATCTGGCAAGGCCACTGATTCAGCCTTGAGACCGGCTTTGGAATAACCGCCTGCTGAGTGTTTTCCCTGTTTTCAACTGCCTCCTCCTTACGCTTCATCTGCATCGCCCTCGACCCCGGGCATCCACCATGAGGCATTGACCCGCCTTTCTGCAAATGCTTCATCATTGCCGCTCTTCGTTCCTCTTCATTTTCGATCTTCATGATTTCTTCCGTGGTCATCTTATCTTCTTCCGTCTTATTATTCTTCTGCATCTGAACTGCTTTAACCGCTGCTTCGTCATATGCCGGCGCTTCCCGCTCCTCAAAGGAAATCGCTCCTGTCGGGCAAGCAGGCAGACAATCGCCAAATCCATCGCAGAAGTTCTCCCGTACCAGCTTTGCCTTGCCGTCTATGATATCAATGGCACCCTCGTGACACGCATTCGCGCAAAGTCCGCAGCCATTGCATTTTTCTTCGTCTATATGGATTATTTTTCTGATCATTTGTTTATCCCTCCTTTACTTACTGATGTCAGTATCCTATACTTCCAAGTATATTTATGTGGCTTAAGCCACATTCTGAAATGAAAAGAGATCTTTTATGAATGACGATTTATTAAAGAAAAGTATCCTGTTCAAAGGCATGACAGATCCTGAACGGGATGAGTGTCTTCTGACACTCAATGCGCATAGAAAATCATATAAAAAAGGAGACGCCATCCTTCACGCCGGAAATCTGACGGATCAGATGGGAATGGTACTTTCCGGCAGTGTAACTATAGAGAGCAACGATATGTGGGGAAACCGTACCATTCTAAGCCAAGTAGGAACAGGCCAGTTTTTCGCTGAAACCTATGCCCTGCTGCCGGAAGAAGTGATGCTGGTAGATGTTGTGGCAAACGAAAACTGCCAAGTCCTGTTCCTCCATGTTGGTAATATGATCTCAAAGATGCAGAGAGCCGCCTGGTCTCAGAAACTATATAGAAATCTTTTGCTAATATCATCACATAAAAATCTGACACTCTCCGGCCGCAGCTTTCACACTGCACCGAAAAGTGCCAGAGGGCGCATCCTTGCCTATTTAAATACCGTATCACTTAAAAAACATTCCACGGAATTTGATATTCCATTCGACCGACAGCAGTTGGCGGATTACCTGAATCTTGAACGCACAAACATGTCCAAGGAGCTGACACGAATGCGAAGAGAAGGGATCATTGAATGCAGGAAGAACCATTTTAAGCTTCTCCAATAAAAAGAATCGTGGACATTGATTGTTGTACCGAAAAAATCGTTATGGTCAAAATGCTGAAGAGTCTTACCAAGATCTGTTCCGGCTCTGCCTTCTGATCTTGTCCGGTAACGGGCGACCAAAGATAAGCTCTGATGGCATCTCCGGCACGAGCACCAAGGAACGCCTGCCGTTTCAGCGTATGGTTCAGGATGCGAAAGACGGCAAGATCGACATGATCATCACCAAGTCCATCAGCCGATTTGCCCGAAACACCCTAGACTGCCGTCGCTATATACGTAGGCTTAAAGAGAAAAACATCCCCGTCTATTTTGAAAAAGAATCCATCAACACCATGGATTCCAAAGGCGAGGGCGGAAAGCTCATCATTCCCGAAGAAGGGGATGGTGAAAGATTGAAACCTGAATAGCTTTTTCATTATTTTATTAAATCAGCTTGAAGACTTCCCTGTAGTCTAGGATTGACATCAGACTATCATTAAACTTATCCTTGTTTTTCTCGAAATAGCTCTTAGCAGCTGCACACTCACAATCGACATCGAAGCGTAAAAAGGCTCCTCGCCACTGAACCGAATCAGTAGTGAGGAGCCTTGGTCTGTCTTATATAAGCTGACAATTAACTATCATTCAGTAAATTTGATGATCTGATTATCCACATCAACAACCGCTTCAATGCCAAACGGGATGATGCACCGAGGCATTGCGTGTCCGATATTCAGGTTGAAAACAACCGGAAGGTCAGGTTTATTTATAACCTGAACAAGCAGCTGTCGATATTCCTGAGCATAAGTCTCATCCATAGGCTTCCCAACCAATACACCTGAAACCGCCTCAAACACTCCTCTTTCCTTAAGGTATTCAAGCAACTGCTGATACTTTTCCGGAGAAGCTTTTTCTTCGCTGGATTCCAGAAGCAGGATACGTCCTTTCCAGTCCTCTGTATCAGGGAACAAATGATATTTTTCACACAAGATCGGCATGTCCTCATATCTCTCGCCATTAAAAAAATCATACATGGAATCAATGCATCCGCCGAGTATTTTACCTGAGAATACAGGAGCCCCTTGCAATAGTTGAAACCCCTCATTAGGATGAGCTATCAGCGGTTTTCCAACCTGATCCGGCTCAAAACTTTTCCGTTCTTCATACCAGACATCGCTGGGTGTTATTTCCTTTACAGTTCCGGTGGAAATCAGCTCCTCAAAAAATTTCCGCGTATAAGGATGCATTTCCGGGCTCAATTCACAGATATCCGGAAGAAACGCCTGTCCATAAAAAGTATTCAGTCCAACCTTGTGCAGCATCAAATGGTTGATAGTCGTATCTGAAAAGCCGAGAAAAACCTTGTCTGTCACAGCATCCGCAAGTTCATTATGATCGAACAAATACGGTAACAGACGGTAAGTATCATCTCCACCTATTGCACACAGAATCATATCGATATCCGGATCACGAAATGCCTGTAATAAATCCTCGGCTCTTTTTTCCGGGTGTGCTTTGACATAGTCAAGCCCCATAAGAGCATGCGGCATAAACTTTACATTCAAACCATATTCCCTCAGTCTGCGAACGCCTATATCAGTTTCAAAACGGATAAATGACTCACCGATAATTCCGCTCGACAAACTTACAATACCCACAGTTTTAATCATGCTTCCTCCTAAACTATCTCATTTCTGACATCTATCTCGAACACCCGACTACCCCGACATCTAATCCACGAACTCCACTTATTGACATCTATCTCGGCAACTCCACTCTCACATCTTCCCGGCCGTGCCGCCGTGGATAAGTTCTCACGGAGCGTTTTCCGTTTCCACCTGCTCAAATCAGTGGAAACCCGAAAAACGCCTTATTTCAATGGCTTTCGAGCCTATTTCCCCTCGACTCTTGACATCAATACCACCGTCTCCACATGGCTTGAGGGGGCAGTATAGATAAATTTCCAAGTTTTTCAAAAGCCTCGTATGTGGGAATATGTCCATAAATGCTAGAAACTATTAAGGTCTCAAAGCCGTAATTGGTATTACGTAGACACTATCCTCTCTTTTATAAGCAAAAGGGGCTTTTGCACATAAGACCATCATAAATGATGGATTGGGCATATTATTTGTATCTATTTTGGATGCTAAGTCTTTTAAAGTTTCAGCACCTTCTTCAATTAATTTATCTCCACCGAGTTTAATCTCGACTAGACCATAAGCTCCATTTCTTAGATGAATCACTGCATCACATTCTAATCCGTACCTATCTCTATAGTGATAAACTGTTCCATCTAAATAGTCTGTATAAATTCTTAAATCACGGATACATAAGTTTTCAAACAAAAATCCCATGGTATTTAAATCATCTAGTAAATCCTTAGGACCTATACCTAATGATGCCGTTGCGATAGATGGATCTGAAAAGTATCTGGTATCTGTTGTTCGTATGGATGTTTTCGACCTTAAATTTGGATTCCATGCAGGGGAATCTTCTATCACAAATATTTTTCTTAAGGCATCCAGGTAGGAATAAAGTGTTACCTGATCAAATGTATCTGATTGATTAGCTAACATATCTTGTCGAATCGTTTCTAGCGAACTTTGTGTTCCTACATGTCTTGCATAGGATTTAAGTAATCTCTTAGCCTTTTCTTTGTCTCTTTTTATCGAATCCACCCTACTTATATCGGTAGATATGACAGCATCATAATAATCTATCGCTTGAAATAAGGCTGTTTTTTCATCTAAACCAATTGCTTTTGGCCATCCACCTCTACATATAAAAAAGGCTATTTCTTCAAGACTCGTTTCACCAATAGCCGAAATATTTTGACCTTCAAATAAATCTTTGAGAGATACTTCTCCATTCGAATCCTTCGATTCATATAAACTCATAGGTCGCATTAAAAGCCTAGAAATTCTTCCTGTACCTGTATGCATAGACTCGTCAAGTTCATTCGGTACTGCTGAACCAGTTAATATAAATTGACCAAATTCGTCCCTATTATCAACCTCATAGCGCACCGCATTCCATATATTAGGTGCTATTTGCCACTCATCAATTAGTCTTGGGGTTTCTCCTTCAAGTAAAGTGCTAGGTGAAAGTTCTGCCATTTGCTGATACTGTCTCGTCATATCAGGTCGGTCCATAGATATAAAGCTTTTTGCCTTTTGTTTTGCTGTTGTTGTCTTGCCACACCATTTAGGGCCTTCAATTAATACCGCTCCCTTTGCGTCTAATCGTTCCTCCAACAATTTATCTGCAATTCTGGGTAAATAATCTTTCATGATTGCCTCCCATACTCATTACTTAAGTAAATTTTATCAGTTATTCAAGCATTTATCTAGTTTTTGTTCATGTATTTGTCCATAATTTATTCAAGTACTTGTCCAGTTTCTGTTCAAGTATTTGGTCATTTATTGTTCTATATTTTTATCTTTACGATATAATACTTAATGCACAAGACCTTACCATAGTAGTTGGGCTAATTTTATACAATCAAAAAACCCGACTTGGTTCGCATTATACTGAGAGGCGTGTCGGGTACTATTTTTTACTAATATATATTTATAATTTTTGAATAAAACTAGCTTCCTCGCAATTAAGTTCTTTCTTTAAATCTTTAAAGTAACGTCTCTGCTGCTTACGAATATAAAAGCCTATAAATGGTTTGAAAAAGAAATTTTTAGAAACTATATCTTCGGTAAAATCCAAAGTTGTTTTATTTCCATGGGAATAAAATTTTCCAACCCAGGTTCCAACAATATTTTCATTTTCTATTTTGAAAGCCCAGCACTTGTATTTCAAAAAATCTGTAACTTCAAAATGTGCTTCAATTCCATTTTTACTAATCTCTACAAAATTATTTTCGTCTATAATCTTTACATTCTGCAAATCACTTCTCCATGAAAAATCATGAAGATTAGTTGTCTTGTTCCATACTTCTTCAATGGGACACAATAACGTGACTTTAATGTTTGCGATCGCCATAGTATTTCCTCCTAACTCACCCTATTTTCTTGACATCAATACCACCGTCTCAACGTGGATCGACACGACAGGTTGTACATCATAGTGCAACGTTCGTATGTGGAAACTTGTCAACGAACCCTTTAACGATAACTCCGGGGTTATCGTTAAATCATTTGCTTTTAACTTTTGGCACCATCAAACAACTCCCACTATTTAAAAAATTAAATAGAATTTAACATCCCATCGAGTTCAGTTTTAAGCTTATCAAGTTCTTTATCAAAATCAATTTGATGTACTTTCTGCGCTCTAATAGGTTTACTTTGAACATATGCCATGAGTTCTTTCTCAGTAAATAAATCTGTTTGCTTTTTTTGTCTTATAGTTGTTGTTCTTCCATTCTTTACAAAAATCAAACTGATAGGGTTATCATTAAATAGATTTAACAAACCCGAATCTAACGATAAGAAATACTGCATACGATAGATATTTTCTTCCTCTTCATTCTTTAAAACAAATACTTCTTCTAACGAACGAAGTTGACAAATATCAGACGCTGTATTTAATATCTTCTTGTATAAATTTTTCGCATTAAGTTGCAATTTTTCAAATGTTTTCGAAACGGTTTGATCATTACTCAAATATAAAATCAAAACTCTCATTTCTAATTCCAAAAATATAGATATTTCTTCTAAACAGTATTTTTTGAATAGTTCTATCTTCTCTTTTTGAGATACGCTTTTATCATTTTTCAAAAAAAATGCTTTCAAAAGATAACACACAACGCAGTTGAATCTTTTCTGATGATATTCATCATTAACCAGACTATAAGTGTTCTTATATCCATCAATCTCTCTTTTTTCATGGCTGGTTAAATTTTCAAAACTAAATTCTTTTAAACTATTAAAGTCTAAACAATTAAACGCATAACAACTAGTTATCATTTCACAGATCAATTCATGATCAGTATTATTTTGAGTAGCTTCTAAAAGTGAAGAAGCAATATTAATATAATAGCCATCCTTTTTTACTTTCTCCATGAACAAGATGAAGTTGTTAAGATCAGGAATTCTACAGATTTTATCAGTCTTATTAAATAAAAGGTTATTTAAATATGTCAAAGTATTTAAATCAAGATTGATTTCCTTAATAATCTTAAGATAGTGATTTCTGTAATTAGCAGTTTTTTTATTAATTACCCAAAATTTCGAATAGTCGGAAGGACTAATCAGCACATACCGTCCATATCGTATCGGCGTATCTATAAAACCAAGATTAGAACTATCCTCATCAAATAGATAGATTTGACAATCCTGATACTGCTGTTGATTATAAAAAGCTATTTTTAGATCAATAGATGGTAATTGAATAAAACAATTTAGAAATTGATTGTCATCCATCTCATCACGTCCTCTCACATTTTCGTTTAGTACTTAAAAGCATTCTTTTTTATCTTTTATATATTTACCACTTTTAATTCTCTGATCAATCGATTTCTCCGCATCTGCAGGAATAGCCCAATATGAGCCAATCTTTGTGACACCAGGTATGCGTCCCTCTGTGCAGAGGACCTGTATTCTTCTAACCGTAATACTCCATTTTTCTGATGTTTGCTTTATTGATAAATATTCCGTCATAATCTCTCCGTAAATAACTTTACAGTTACACTTACTAACAATAGTAATATTCCAAACTGCAAATAAAATCAATCTGCAAGTATAACAAAAATAGCAGAACCGAAGTTTGCGCTATTTTTATCGACCTTATCATAAATATTGTTTATACATTTGAATTGCGTTAATCCACGATTGTTCAACTTCTTCACATATTTTTTCTAATTTTAATTTTTCATATCGTTGGTTTGGTAAATACGGAGTAGTGTTCATATGTCCTAATTGGGTAGTTAAATAAAATTTATTAAATTTTGATGAGGACTTTAATAAAATGTTCAATGTTGTCTGGTAAGAATCCCATACCTCATCGTGCGTTGAACTTATTAGTAATATTGGACATTTTACATGTTTGAGTATCATTTCTCCTTCACTTGAATAATTTTTTTTAATAAATTTTTTAGTTTAAAGGCTTTATACGGAATTTCCAACCCATTAAACGTCCAAGAAGAATGTTTTGAATTTAACCTTCCTTTTATTCCTTCATAGACTTAATCGCTTGGAGAATTTAACACGGCACACTTGATTTGAGAATAATATTTAGTAATAGCTAAGAGGCTATATTCGGCACCTTTTGATCTTCCATATATTCCTATTTTATTTTCATCTACGAAAGGATAACTTTTTAATATTTTAATTGCTTCGTCAATATATTCTAAAGGAATTCTATCAAGATTCTTACTTTGCACATCTAGTCAAAAATAGCTTAATGCTAATGCATTAAATACATAGCTAACTAATGATTGAGCTATATTTTGTGCTTTTTCAATACCACCATCACTTCCAGATAGAACAAGTATAGTAGGTGTTGGAACATCGTCATTCATGTAAAATAATCTGCCTTTCCATTCATAATCCACAATATCTTTATGCATTACTGACTTTGGAGCAAAATATCTTTTAAACTTAACGTTTCTTGCTTTATTATTATCTGTATATATTGTTAATAAATATTCAACCTCATTGTATGTAGGTAACTTTTTAAAATTTGTAATTCTATTAGAATGAGTAATTTGAATTGGCCTTAAAGATTCAAATAAGCCCATAGTCCTTACTCCTATATAATCTCCTTTTATAAATATTGATGATGACGTATTAATTGATCCATTTTCATCCGAAAGAAATGTGGCCATCGATTCACATTTTGTATTAATAGAATAATTCATTGGAGCATTAACATTATACAGACTTGAAGTTTCTAATTTTATTGTTACTTCTTCAAATTTATCCAAACCATCAATAAGAATATTTAATTTATTATCTCCATAAGTACACTAGAATCATATATTTCAATATTATAGTTCATCAAATTCCTCCCACATTAACATAATAGATTTTATCTTGCTGCACACGTTCTGTCGGACACTTGGTAGGAATCCAGTACAGCATACTGCTGACCAATTTGTTTATAACCAAGTTTTATTAATAATGCTTGAAGATTGTCTACTGTTATCATTTTTACCTCCTTATATCCATCCTGTACATCCAATCCGTCTCGATGCTACGCCTTAGACATTAGGCAGACACTCTCTTTTTGAGAGGTCGCTTTTTAATCTTATACATCACTCATTTCCCAGAATAAGTCAAGTACTTATAGACCCCCTAAGAAGTAAAAGAACACCCCCTTGCCTAAGTAGCACACACCCCCTAAAGCAAACACACCCCCCTTGTCTAAATAACACACACCCCTAAAAGCAAAAAAGACACCCCTAAAAATAAAAAATCCAGCGTCAATTCACGCCGGACTTGCATTCACGTTCTTCTGTTTCATCAACCTACAATAAGCCCTTATTTACAGTGTTCTTTTAAGCAACAGCCACCAAACTTTGTATCATTTCCTGTAAAGTTATCTCTAGATTTATTTACAAATTTTTTCAATTTTTCTTGCATGTAGCCACTTAGAAAAGGTAGTATGCGAAACAGAAAGCATTTCTGCACCCTCACGCAAATTTACCTGTCCACGCTGCCACCTAGTCGCCACAGCATAAAAATCATCAGGAACCTCAATCTTTGGCCTACCAAACACCACACCTCTTTGTCTGGCAACACGAATCCCTTCCATCTGTCTTTGATGAATATTTTCTCGCTCAACTTGAGCAACATACGATAAAATCTGCAATACAAGATCGGCAATAAACTTACCTGTTACACCATTTATATGTTTTCTCGTATCCAGCAAAGGACAATCCAACACTACAATATTTGCTTCTTTTTCTTTTGTGATTTTGTTCCATTGCTCAATAATCTCATCATAGTTTCTGCCTAAACGGTCAATCGACTTCACAAACAACTCATCACCAGATCTCAAACGTCTAAACAATCTCAAATAATTTTTACGGTTGAAATCCTTCCCTGATGCCTTGTCAACATAAATACAGCCTTTTCTAATGCCACTGTCTTCCAAAGCCTTAAACTGTCTGTCTACACACTGATCCTTTGTAGACACCCTCGCATACCCATAGCGCATACTTATTATCTACTCCTTTTTTGAACACCATTATTTCAAAAAAGAAAAGAATAATTCAGCGTGAAGAATTATAAAACCCCACTTCACAGCCTGGGTGCAAAGTGGGTGCACCTTTTAACGTTAACATCCTGTGCACTCGACCCTAGAGCGTTGATATCTTCCCTCATACAGAAAAATCGCACTCAAAAATCACGAGAACACAGCTTAAAGCTGCTTCGCATTAAACCTTTTAACGATAGACCTCGCTAAGCCCTGCTATACAAGGGCAAAAATGCATCCACCTATTAAGCCCTTGACATCAAAACAACACTCTCCACATGCCGTGATTGCTCCAGATGGATGTCAAATAATCAGCCAATCCACGGAAAAGCAGCCCGTTCGTTCTCGGAAACATATCCACAGCCATTTTGACCTCAAAATTGCCATTTTCTCGACCGCGCTCGTTCTCGGAAACAGGTCGATGTGCTTGTTCCTACTATATAATGCAGGTGCACAGATTTTCCAATCGCCTCAACACTTCGCTCTGAGGGAATAAGTCCGAAAACCTGTTATTTCCCATCCACTCAACTCTATTGCTGCCGGAAGCGATACTTACCTTTTCCGTGTCCGGTCACCGGCTCAATGATCCCGTGCTCTGCCATTTCCTTCAGAAGATCAGAGGCTCTGGATGCTTTAAGATCAATCGCCTTCATTACATCTGACCGCCCAAAGATCGTCTGCCCCGGGAATGCCTCACGCAGCTTCAAAATATGGCTTGCCGTTTTCGGTTGAAAAACAGCTTCAATGTCCGGTTTTTCTGTTTCCTTAAAAGTGCCGCTGATATGCAATGTCCGGTTATGCAGCGGATGATTCTCGTTCAACAGGAGATTGCGAAGGAATACCGCTGTCGTTCTTGTATTACCCTCACTGAAAACATGGATCTGCCACAGTCTGGAAACAAAAAAACGCAAGATGGTGGATGATCTCATCCATCGAGAGGTTCTTATAAGAGAACTTCTTCTCTTCCGAAAAATCATAATCCAATGTCGCCCGCAGCTCCGTGGCGCTGCCATAGAGTACAGTCGCGCAATTTAAGACCCCTTCCTTCTTCGTGATGTTGTAATCCCTGATACATACGGCGTGGGAATAGATACCGGTAAACAGCTTTCTGTGAATGGAGATATATTCCTTAAACGGATCTTTGTTCACTCCATATCACCTCGCTGTTGTTTTTTGCCCTTGCCATAAATCCACCGCTTCCACCTGTTAAATCATAAAGTGCTTAATACATTCTACTAGTATCCCGAGACAAAATTCTAAAGTTATCGAATAAAGCACATCAAAGTTTATACTTAAATTCATTTAATAAATTATCAAATTCTTCATCCGTAATACCTTTATACATTCTTGGTAAAAATTCATATGTAAAAATTCTTACTTTTTTAACTGATATATTGCATATTCTAAGCACATCAAAGCGACGCTTTTTATTAACCTTTTTATCATTTCCTTCTTTAAATGACATTCTTAAAAAAAGCAATTCGTACTTGGAATATAAGCTGATAATATATATTAGAGGCAATGTTAAAACTAAATATATTATTGGAATAAGAAAACTTATGAGTGTATCTCTTACATTTAATTGCTGATATTCATTTACACCTACCTCAATAGTTTTATAAAGAAAAACAAATCCAAGTATTCCAGAAACAGAATTAGTTAATTTATAGACATTTTTATATTTTGCATCTCGCTCAGAAACAAAACTCAAAATTGAAATCAATGTAGAAATAGGAATAATTAATAATTCTACAAGAATATTGAATGTAAATGTACTCATTATAAACTCAAAAATTATAATTAGTTTTAAATTTTCCTTAATTAATTTAATTATGTAATTCTCATCAGCTTCTCTTGATACTGCATTCATATAATTGATTAATCCCGAAAATAATGTCCAAATAATAACATCCTTCAAATAAACATTTTTCCATAAAGATAATTTAGAGAATAAACTTGTTATTCCTACGACGTATAAAAAATATACTATCCAAAGTATTCTTAATTTTTTCCCAAAAAATATTTTTATCACATTATAGGATGCGTTTCTAGTTTCTTTTTTTGTAATCACATATATAATTAAGATTACACCCCAAATAATTGTTGCACATTCCCTTGAAGACAATTTTCCCATTTTTTCCCTTATAATTTTTTTACATTAATTTATTCTTCATTAGATTTCCTATAACCCATTATCCTTCTTCACTATATGTCGACACAATAATGATTACATGATCCCCACCCATAAACTCCAAAAGTAAAATCAAAAAGCCTACTCTATTTCAGTTCTTAATGTAAATATCTCTGGAAGATTAAATATTTCATTTTTAAAAAACAAAGGATAAAAATATAAATCTTTCAGTGAATCAAATTCCAACCATTCAAAGTCATGGATATGGTTACCTTCCTGTAATTTAAATTCATTTCCCATTTGTAAAATAGATGACTCTTCTATATCTATTAAAAAAAATACATATCTCGTGATATTGAAGTTCATCCACATCTTCTGTAAAGAAAGCTTGATTAAGCCATAGAGGTCTAATAATCGAAGCTTCTATTTCATGTTCTTCTTTGATCTCGCGAAGAATTACATCTTCTGCTAGTTCACCAATCATAACTCGTCCACCTGGCTAGTAATAATAAGGGGATCTCTCATCTTTCATAGCCAAAATATTATTTTCTTTGATGATTATCCCACATACTCTATAATTAAATTTTTCCTGTTTATTTATAAAACTAATATCCATTTCCCCTCCTAATAGAGCGTTATTTTCAAATCTCCCTTTAAACTAACGCTCAAATCTTATTAATTTTATTTTTATTTCTATTGTAGATGGCTTGTAGCCCAGTGTCCATCGTTACTATTTGCCGTTGTCATAATTATGACACGAAACCCGCAGGTCTCGTCTA
>QWCQ01001094.1_pt1 | contig 19684 bp, 17 predicted proteins | sample 1972701 | NCBI WGS metagenome assembly QWCQ01 (sample SAMN09866704, study PRJNA288562) | Human gut metagenome isolate pre4_stool, whole genome shotgun sequencing... | reverse complement strand
ATCTAGGGGATATCCCTTTCGTCCTCGGTTACTTTTTTCTTGTTTCATTGCTGTTGGGGTTGGCTCCCCAACTGTGTACTATTTCAGGAGAGGACAGAACTCGCCAACAACGAGATAAAAGAGTATATTTGTGCCATCGAAGGGTGTCGTATGAGCTAGTAGCACACACCTCTATGTGACACCTGATGTAAGCAAGCAAACGAAGAGTCAGTCTATTATAATATGAGTAAGCAAACGAAGAGTCAGCGTCTCAGTGTCATCGCCGACCTGCTTAGGACCCACGAAGTGACAGATCAAGCGATGCTCCTCGAGCTCCTGCGCGGTCGCAATATCTCTATCACACAGGGTACGCTCTCGACCTATCTCACTGAGCTGGGTGCGACCAAAGGGGTGCGCCCAGGCTCCTTCAAGCCGTGCTATCAGCTCCCACTGATGCCGCAGGCTGACGCTGTCACGACCCAACCCACGGGGCTCATCTCTCCGACGGTCGGCTTCCGCTCGTATGCGCTCTCGGGGCAGATGCTGGTCATCCGCACGGAGCCCGGCTTTGCACAGTCTATAGCAACCATCCTGGACAGCTCCTCGTCATCGCTCTCGCTCGGTAGCGTGGCGGGCTACGACACTATCATAGTAGCCCTCACGGAGGAGGCGACCGATGCTGAGGTGATCGACTGGCTCCACCGCATCATCCCCGAGTCTATCCTCGCTATAGGGCGGGGACGACGGTCGTGACTTGACAAAATCGTTCATTCTCGTGACATATTCCGCCGGTAGACTCCATCTTTAATCTAGAAACACTATATTTGTCACGAATATCAGCTAGTGCCGATGAATATGGATACAGAATCTACTGATACAAAGGGCAAGACCCACTGGGGGCTTCGCTGGTTTTACGACCTCTATCGTGACGGACTACGTAATCAGAGTCGCACGAGTCGTACGCTGTGGATTATCGTAGCCATCAAGCTCCTGATCATGTTTGCCATCTTGCGCCCCATCTTCTTCCCACGGGTTATCGCCCAGCAGGGGGATAAGGAGGCGCAGATAGAGTTTGTGCAGGATCAGCTGACGGCACCAGTCGTCGACACGCTCCATCATAGTAATCACTAACTTAACTATATAGCATAATGAATGTAGACGCTTTACTCCTCTGGTCTAGACTGCAATTTGCGCTGACCGCATGCTATCACTGGCTCTTTGTGCCACTCACGCTCGGACTGGGTGTGATCATGTCGATAGCCGAGACTAAGTACTATAGGACCAATCGTCCTGAGTGGAAGAGATGGGCGATGTTCTGGCAAAAGCTCTTCGGTATCAACTTTGCCATCGGCGTCGCTACGGGACTCATCCTCGAGTTTGAGTTTGGTACCAACTGGTCTAACTATAGCTGGCTCGTGGGTGATATCTTCGGCGCACCGCTCGCCATCGAGGGTATCCTCGCTTTCTTTATGGAGGCGACCTTCATCGCTGTCATGTTCTTCGGCTGGAACAAGGTAAGCCGAGGCTTCCACCTAGCTTCTACCTGGCTGACCGTCATCGGTGCGACCATCTCGGCCGTATGGATTCTAGTCGCCAACGCTTGGATGCAAGACCCTGTCGGTATGTCCTTCAACCCCGCTACCGTACGTAGCGAGATGGCTGACTTCTGGGCCGTGGCATTCTCTAGCTCAGCGGTCAATAAGTTCTGGCATACGACCATCTCCTCCTGGACGCTCGGCTCTATCTTTGCGCTAGGCATCTGTGCTATCTATATCTTGCGTGGCAAGCACAAGGAGTTTGCACTGGCCAATAGTCGTATCATCGCTCCTTTCGGACTCATCGCTGCCTTGCTCACCGTCTTCACGGGAGATACCTCTGGCTACAACGTGGCTCAGCGCCAGCCTATGAAGCTCGCCGCTATGGAGGCTCTCTATGATGCTGGCGAAAGCACCCCCGACGGCAAGACTGCTGACGGCAAGGGACTAGGCCTTAGCGCTATCGGTCTGCTAGACTGCGACAAGCTCACGCCACAGGCTGAGGAGAACCAAAATCCATTCGTCTTCAATGTCAAGATGCCCTATATGCTCTCATGGCTGGGCACACGCTCTACCGATGGCTACGTGCCAGGTATCAACAATATCCTGGAGGGTGGTTACTACGACAAGGATGGCAACCAAGCGCTCTCTGCTGACGAGCGTATGCGTCGTGGCAAGGTCGCTATTGAGGCGCTCGCTGCTTATGGCGAAGCGCAGAAGGCCGGTGACGCTGCCGAGATGGATCGTCAGAATGCGATCATACAGGAGAACTTCGACCACTTTGGCTATGGTTACGTACAGGACAAGGCAGACTTAGTGCCGAACGTACCTCTCATGTACTACGCCTTCCGTATCATGGTCGGTTGCGGCTTCCTCTTTATTCTTGTCCTCCTCCTCATCTGGATACTGCAACGTAAGAAGAGCTACGAGGAGTACGCACGCTATCGCTGGCTACATATCATCACGATCATCTGTATCCCGCTAGCGTGGATCGCCAGTCAGGCTGGATGGGTCGTCGCTGAGATGGGTCGTCAGCCGTGGGCTATCCAGGATATGCTCCCGCTGAATGCTGCTGTCTCTAAGCTGGCTCCCGCCAACGTGATGACCACGTTCTTCATCTTTGCCGTACTCTTTACGATCCTCCTCATCGCAGAGGTGAGCATCATGGTCAAGGCGATCAAGCATGGCCCTGAGTCTCATCTGAATGATGTAGAGCAGCTCTTTAGCAAGCGTGAGAGTAAGTAATCACTAACCCCATAGACACACTATCATAATGGACTACGCATTTCTACAGCAATACTGGTGGTTCCTAGTCTCACTGCTGGGTGCCCTGCTTGTCTTCCTGCTCTTCGTGCAGGGCGGACAGACTTTCATCTTTGCAGCTCGTCGTGACGAGCCTCTGCAGCGTATGATCGTCAATTCAACGGGTCGTAAATGGGAGTTTACCCTCACGACTCTAGTTACCTTCGGAGGTGCCTTCTTCGCCTCCTTCCCGCTCTTCTACTCAACCAGCTTCGGTGGAGCTTACTGGGTATGGATCTTGATCTGCTTGACCTTTGTCATCCAGGCCGTCTCGTATGAGTATCAGTCTAAGCATGGCAACATATGGGGCAAGAAGACCTTCCAGACCTTCCTCTTCATCAATGGAGTCTTGGCTCCAGTGCTCCTAGGCGCTGCGGTTTCGACGCTCTTCACAGGTGGCAACTTCGTCGTGGACAAGAGCGCTATCTACGACCTCGGAGCCTCGATGCAGACCATCTCCGTCTGGCAGCCTGATCCCCTCACGGGGCTACAGCTACACGGGCTGGAGGCTATCTTCAACCCCTGGAATGTGGTACTCGGTGTGACGCTGCTCTTCCTCGCACGCACCACGGCGCTCCTATACTTCATCAACAATATCGAGGATGAGGTCGCCTACGAGCGTGCTCGCAAGAGCCTGCTACCCAATGCAGCTATCTTCGTCGTCCTTTTCGTCGCTTATGTGGTCTTCCTCATGGTAACCAAGGGATACGATGTAGACCCCAGCACGGGAGCCGTGAGCCTAGTGCAGTACAAGTATCTGCACAACTTCCTCGCTATGCCACTGATCCTCGTGGTCTTCCTCGTGGGTGTGCTACTCGTCCTAGCAGGCGTGATCCTCACACTGGTCAAGAAAGGCTTCCGCAAGGGTATCTGGCTCGAAGGTGTCGGTGTCGTCCTCGCTGTCCTGGGCCTGCTCCTCATACTCGGGTACAACAACACGGCTTACTACCCCTCGATAGCAGATATCAATAGTTCGCTGACGATCCAAAACAGTAGCTCCAGTCCTTATACCCTCAAGGCTATGAGCATCGTTTCGTTGCTGATCCCGTTTGTCCTCGCCTACATCTTCTACGCTTGGCGTGCGATAGACCGCAAGAAGATCACACGTCACGAGATGGGTCAAGACGAGGAGATCAAGTACTAGTCACTGTGGCTGACCCGCTAAGTAGGGCCAGCACACAAATCTCACACAGGGGGCGACACTGAGACCAAGGAGTCTAGGTGTCGCCCCCTCTCTTTGTGCGCAATTTCCACGAGTAGCGATATGTAGGGACGCTCGGTCGAGCGTCCGTCCCCGTTAAAGCCTTGACACTGTTCTTATTGATACAACGGACGCACGACCGTGCGTCCCTACAGCCGTTACTCGTCCCGAGCGTCCGTCCCCGTTAAAGCTTTGACGCTGTATCCTTTGATACAACGGACGCACAGAGCGTGCGTCCCTACATATCGTTACTCGTGAGACTTCTGAATGTTACACTTTGGGCTAACTGTCAGTGCATGAGGGTGAAACTTTGACCTATAAGTCTATAATAATAATAATAATAAGGGAGCGAAAGAGAATCTCTTTCGCTCCCTTATTTAAGGAAGATCTACGGGTCAATACATATAACCGATGGACAGAAAGACGGTATGAGACTGACCATAAGGGGTCACATTCTTGTAGTTGTCAGCTGCCATCTCATCTGCATCCTTGATGGGGAAGCCATACTTGTATCCGGCACCGAAGAAGAGCATATTCCCATACTTCAAGGGGATGCCAAAGTCGCACCTTACGAGCGGTCCAGCACTGATCAGGCTGTAGTCGGAGTGAAGGTCACCGGTAACACATCCACTCAGGGAAGGAATGACATATACAGACTTTAGGTCAAGCGGCACCTGCAGACCCGCAAAAGCATTGAAGCTAAAAAGGGTCACTCGCTTGATGAACTCCTGAGGTACCTCCACTTCCTTGCGATCTTTCGACAAGAAGCTCGGATCCTCCGTTATCAGTGCCGTATCATCCACGAGGCAGGGCTGATTGAACCCTACAGACCCGCCATAAGTGAAGTACGTCCCGAGGGATGAGCGGAGCCCGAGGTAGGAGGCCATCCCAAAGTGTGGCGTTAGGTTTTTAGCCAGATCCGCAGTGTAGATAAGCTCGCCTGACAGCGCACCCGTGACCATCTTATGTGGTGGCAGAGCGAGGACTTGACCCCGGTCATCCTTAATGACCAGCTCACCCTTGCGGTGAGGATCGTAGTACTTCACCACCTTATCTATGTCCTCAAACTCCCACTTCAGTCCTCTCACATAGCTACAGAGCTCCGGATCATCGGCAAGGAATCTGACCACTCCGCCTCTAAACTGAGATCCTTCATAGTTGATCCCGTGTACCAGAGCAACCTTTCTTAGGATACCTCCGCGTTTCTCCAAGAATAGTGGGAAGCTGGGCTTTACCACAGCCATACTTCCTCCACTACGTATGATCCGCTGCTCGTTGCCGATGAAGAAGATGTCCCCATTCTCATCAATCTTGTACGAAGAGGCCAGGAGGTAGGCCGTAAGCTCAGGTCCCCTATCTACGAGAGTCATCCATGCGGCATTGCTTTGCAGGAAGGTGGAGAACTTTTTGTACTCAAAGCGATAGCTCGAGTCCGGTTTCTTGGGGTTGCTTAGCTCGATGCCTTTCAGGTCCTCGGACTTGAAGGTGCCGGCTGAATGGGCGAGGGCGAGGTCATCGAAGAGCTTGAGCTCCTTGTCCCCCGACATAGGCATCCTAAGATACCCTGTGTAGGTAGCTCCTTCCTTGGTCTCCAATTGCGCCTTGCAGACATCCCTTGGCTCCGAGGTGAAGAGCTTTATCAAGCCACAGCCTGAGAGAAGCATCATAAGCCCGATCAGGATCGATAAGTTATATGCCAGTTTCATAATAATAACGAAATGAATAGGATAGGTAATCGGCTATCTATGCAACCTGTATTGCAACTCAATAACCACGTTACAAAGGTAATAAAAAGAGGCGTATAGGTCAAAATGGTGGGTAAAACAGCCTAATAGCGTACATTCGCGTTGGCTCACTTTTAACACTTCAAAGCTTTTCAAACCCTTATATGTCTCTCTATACCTAGAAAAGACCTTTAACTCACCCACCATTTTGACCTATAAGTCGAAACTTTAGTCTCAGCTGGTTGAAACTACAGTTTCATACGGGAGAAACTCTAGTTTCATAGGTAAGAAACTCTAGTTTCATAGGTAGGAAACTCCAGTTTCATAGGTAAGAAACTCTAGTTTCATGGGTAGGAAACTGCAAGTGGCTCCGAGCGAAGCAAGCTTAGGTGGTATATTTGTGGTACATTTGTGGCAAGAACGAACTATCGCATACATCTCCGTGAACTATATCCTCTGTCCTCACTGTACGACTAAGATCTCCGAAGAGACAATCCTAGCTAATGCCGACTGCCGTGGCAAGGTCGCTATGCTCTGCCCAACATGCTCCGAGAGCCTACGCTTCCGTCTTAGGGGCACTACGCTAGAGCATCTCAAGGCACGCTACGCTGAGCTTGCGCCCGAGGGGGACCCTGTACGGGCTTATCTACAGTTGATTGCCAACGACTTTGCCTACGCTGCCCTGCTCCCGCTCTACGAGGGGTGCAACACGATAGGCAGCTACAACGGACGTGGCACCTCGGTGACCACCCCGATACATAGTAGCGACCCCAGCTTGGGACGTAACCATTGCCAGATCACGATAGAGCCTGATGGACAGGCGATCATACAGGATTTGGACAGTATGACGGGGACCTTCGTGGCGGGTGTTGAGTACCTGCCAGATACCTTTCGCGAACTACAGTCGGGCGATGTGATCACGCTGGGAGCGACCTCCCTGATCTATGTGACACGGACTGACTACGAAGAGACGAATCCTTAATCCCTCCTATTTACTCCTCCTCATGAAGACGACAAACAGACTGACTCCCGCTCTACGTCAAGAGATTATCTCGCTCATTCACCAAGAGGTGGTCCCAGCTACGGGCTGTACCGAGCCTGTCGCTGTATCACTCTGCACCGCTTACGCTAGTGCTACGCTGGGCGACTTGACACCAGAGAGTGTGTCGGTATTGCTAAGCCCCAACGTACTCAAGAATGCCCTCGGGGTGGGAATACCGGGGACGGGCATGATCGGGCTGCCGATAGCTATAGCGCTAGGCGTCGTACTGGCACAGCCGGAGAAGGGGCTCACACTCCTAGACAGCTTTACACCTGAGCAACTGGCTGAGGCTAAGCAACTGGTCGAGGATAAGATCATAGCTATCGGCACGAAGCCTGAGCCTGTCGACAAGCTCTACGCTGAGGTGACGATACAGACGACTGGCGGGGAGACGGCTACGGCCATCATCAGTGGCAAGCATGACCATCTGACCTTCCTCGCCAAGGGGGATCAGGTCCTGGAGGATCATCCGATAGGGCAGCAGGATGACGAGGATGACGAGGAGGAGCTCGCGCTAAACTTTTCGCTCGTCTATGACTTCGCCACGACTGCTCCGCTGGAGGAGATAGAGTTTATCCTAGCTGATGCAGAGGTCAATGCCGAGGCTAGTCGCCTCTCGATGAAGTCTAACTACGGTCACGCTGTGGGGCGTATGGTGCAGAGTGACTTAGGACGAAAGTACCTAGGAGAATCAACCTTGACGAAGATTATCTCGGCGACAAGTGCTGCCTGCGATGCCCGCATGGACGGGGCACCTGTGACGGTGATGAGCAATTCGGGCAGTGGTAACCAGGGTATCACAGCGACGATGCCTGTGCTGACCTTTGCTAAGGAGCAGAAGAAAAGTCGCGAGGAGACCGTCCGCGCCCTGATGCTGAGCAATCTGATGGTGATCTATATCAAGCAGAAGCTGGGCCGTCTCTCGGCTCTGTGCGGTTGTGTCGTCGCCTCGACGGGCGCTGCTTGTGGCTTGACCTATCTGCTCGGTGGCAATAAGCAGCAGGTGAGCTATGCGGTGAAGAATATGGTGGGCAACATCACGGGGCTCCTCTGCGATGGGGCTAAGCCAAGCTGTAGCCTGAAGGTGTCGAGCGGTGTGAGCACGGCTATGTTCTCCTCTTTGCTAGCGATGGAGCAGAAGGTGGTCACGGGTAGCGAGGGCATCGTGGACGATGATGTGGATCAGACGATAGACAACCTGACCAGCATAGGTCGTGTGGGTATGAATGAGACGGACCGTCTCGTACTCGACATCATGACGTCCAATCAGACCTCACCCTCAGCGCCTTGCGCTTCATCCTTTCTGCAAAGTCTAGACAATCTTGCAAGCAAGATTGTGAGACTGTTGACTTTTGCAACAGTCTCCAATAGGCTTTCACCAGACAAATGAAAAAGGCTGTAGCACCGCTCTCGGTACTACAGCCTTTACGCTTGATATGCTTTGCTAGAACTAGAAGTTAGCGTTGTTTGGTGTGCGGGGGAAGGGGATTACGTCACGGATATTGGTCATGCCGGTGACGAAGAGGAGGAGTCTCTCGAAGCCTAGTCCGAAGCCCGCATGTGGTGCTGAGCCATAGCGACGGGTGTCGAGGTACCACCATAGATCCTTGTCCTTGATACCGACCTCCTGGGCACGTGCCGTGAGCTTGTCGATGTCGGTCTCACGCTCGCTACCTCCGATGATCTCGCCGATGTGCGGGAAGAGGACGTCCATACCGCGGACGGTCTTGCCGTCTTCGTTTTGCTTCATATAGAAGGCCTTGATCTCCTTCGGGTAGTCGGTCATGATGACGGGCGCGTTGTAGTGCTGCTCGACGAGGTAGCGCTCGTGCTCGCTGGCGAGGTCGGCACCCCAGTAGACGGGGAACTCGAACTTCTTGCCGTTACGGACGGCCTCCTCAAGGATGGCGACACCCTCGGTATAGGTGGTACGTACGAATGGACGCTCCACGACGAAGCGGATACGCTCGATGAGCTCCTTGTCATAATGCTCGGCGAGGAACTCAAGGTCGTCCATACAGTGATCGAGAGCCCACTGGAGACAATGCTTGGTAAACGCCTCGGCGAGGTCTTGGTTGCCCTCGTTATCCATAAAGGCGACCTCAGGCTCGACCATCCAAAACTCTGCGAGGTGGCGTGGCGTATTAGAATTCTCAGCTCTAAAGGTAGGGCCAAAGGTGTAGATACCGCCTAGAGCCAGGGCTCCCAGCTCGCCCTCTAGCTGTCCCGATACGGTCAGCGAGGTGTGCTTGCCAAAGAAGTCTTTGCTGTAGTCCACGCTCCCATCTTTAGCGAGGGGAAGCTTGTTCATGTCTAGCGTGGTTACGGTAAACATCTGCCCTGCACCCTCGGCATCGCTCGAGGTGATGATCGGGGTGTGGAGGTAGAAGTAGCCACGCTCGTGAAAGAAGGTGTGGATCGCATAAGCCATGTTGTGGCGGATGCGGAGGACTGCTGCGAAGGTGTTGGTACGTGGACGCAGGTGAGCGATCTCACGAAGGAACTCTAGCGTGTGTCCCTTCTTTTGCAGTGGATAGCGAACGGGATCACAGGTGCCGTAGATGGTTATTTCGCCAGCCTGTATCTCGTACTCTTGCCCTTGACCCTGTGAAGCAACGAGCGTGCCGACGACACCGATAGCGGCGCCTGTGGTGATCTGCTCGAGAAGCTTGGAGTCGGTCTGAGCCTTGTCAATGACGATCTGTATGCTGTGTACGGTCGAGCCATCGTTGAGCGCAACGAAGCAGACAGCTTTGTTGCCTCGCTTGGTACGTACCCATCCCTTGACACAGACGGGCTGGGGGAGCTGACGCTGAGCAAGCTGGGGGAGCTCCTTGATAGTAGTGCGTGGTAGTGAGTTATTCATAGTATCTGCTGATATGGTTTATACCTATTTAGTCTTCAATCTCTTCGGATGCGAAGGGATGGTCTGGGGTCTCTTGGTGCTTGTGATAGACTTTGGTGGTGGGAGCTACGCCATTGTCCTCCTGCTCTTTGACGCCCATACGGAGGTAGCGCACCTCCTCGGGAGTGAGGTAGCGCCAGCGACCTCGGGGTAGATCTTTCTTGGTGAGGCCTGCGTAGTAGACACGGTCTAGATGTACGACGCGATAGCCTAGATGCTCGAAGATGCGGCGCACGATGCGGTTGCGTCCCGAGTGAATCTCTATACCTACCTTGTCGTGGGTCTGTCCTGAGATATAGCTGATAGCGTCGGCATGAATCTCGCCATCCTCTAGCTCGAAGCCCTGAGCGATCATCTGCATATGCTCTACGGAGACCTCCTTGTCGAGGGCTACCTCGTAGATCTTCTTCTTGCGAAAGGCGGGATGCATCAAGCGCACCGCTAGGTCGCCATCATTGGTCAAGAGGAGGATGCCAGTCGTGTTGCGGTCTAGTCGACCGATGGGGTAGATACGCTCGGTGCAGGCGTTGTGCACGAGATCCATGACGGTGCGCCGACCTTCGGGATCGGTGAGCGTGGTGACGCAATTCTTCGGCTTGTTGAGTAGTACGTAGACCTTTGCCTCTAGGGTGACTGGCTTGTCATCGACCATCACCTGGTCGGTCGGTAGTACCTGCGAGCCAAGCTCGGAGATGACGGTGCCGTTGACCTTGACACGTCCAGCAGCGATGTACTGGTCTGCTGTACGACGTGAGCATAGTCCAGAGTTGGAGAGGAACTTGTTGAGTCGTATCGGTTCGCCCGCCTCAACTAGTGGAGAGGCGTAGCGCACTGGCTCGACAGGAGCCTTAGGTGTGCGGGGCTTAGACTCGCCCTTGCACTGCTTGTTAGGACGCTGACCAGCGCTCTTGCGAGGAGCCGAAGAGCGCTTGTTCTTGCGGTCGGTTGAGTCAGCCGAGGCTTCTCTCTTACGACTTGGCGCCGAGGTGCGAGCCTCTCCGTTATTGGCTTTAGAGCGGTTGCCCTTGCCTCTCTGCTTAGCGTATGGATATATGACAGGGTCCTCCTGATTGCCATCGCCTACTAAAGACACGGGTGTCGTCACTTTGTGAAGACTCCGTCCTCCAGGATGCTGCTCGTCGAAGTCAAGTCTGCGCTCCAAAGCTTTCTCAGCATTGATGTCGCGGGGCTTGACCATCTCGGAGGCATCTATGTTGCGATGTGTCACCGTGGCACCAGCCTCGCCACTAACCTTGACACGAATCAAGGATTCGCTGGAAGCGGGTCGTGCTATGCGTTGACGTCTTCGCTTGCCAGTAGATGCGGACGATGGCGCCTCGGCAGATGAATCTGCAGAGGTGCTCGCCTTGTGCTGTGCCTCTGATGTAGGATTGCTGTCTATAGACATGAAGCTATTTAATGCCTACACAACAGACTGAGTGTGTTGCGTAGTATGTTCTGTATCAATGGGTCTCTGTCGCTGGTCGAAACAGTGTCAGCAGACCACTCCTTCGGGTCTCACGAACTGTGGATCTTACTAGCTGATTGAGCTGAGACAAAGGTACTAATTTATTGGCAGACTAGAGCCCCACGTAGTTGTGCGGGGTGATCTGACGGAGCTCCGCCTTGACCTCCTCGGCAACTTCAAGCGTATCGATGAAGTGAGCGATCGTCTCTTGGCTTATCTCCTCTCCCGTACGGGTCAGAGCCTTGAGCGTCTCGTAGGGGTGTGGATAACCCTCACGGCGGAGGATCGTCTGGATAGCCTCGGCGACGACAGCCCAGTTGCAGTCGAGGTCATGAGCGATGCGCTCGGGGTGAATGACCAGCTTGCCGAGTCCCTTGGAGAGACTGCTGAAAGCGATCATCGTGTAGCCCATCGGAACGAGCTGATTGCGGATCACCGTTGAGTCGGTTAGGTCACGCTGCAGACGAGAGATAGGAAGCTTGGAGGCTAGATGCAGAGCCACCGCATTAGCTAGCCCAAGATTGCCCTCGGCATTCTCAAAGTCAATGGGGTTAACCTTGTGAGGCATGGCACTGGAGCCAACCTCTCCCGCCTTGATCTTCTGCCCGAAGTAACCCATAGAGATGTAGCTCCAGAAGTCTCGAGCGAGGTCGATGAGGATTGTGTTGATACGCGCCATCGCCTCAAAGAGAGCGGCGAGATTGTCGTAGTTGGAGATCTGCGTCGTGTACTGCTCACGCTCCAGACCTAGTGATGTGAGAAAGCTGTTGCCAAAAGCAACCCAGTCAATCGCTGGGTAGGCGACATGGTGCGCATTGAAGTTGCCCGTGGCTCCGCCAAACTTGCCCGTGATGGGCACCTGCTCCAAAGCTTTCGTCTGCTGCTCCAAGCGATAGACGAAGACCATGATCTCTTTGCCTAGACGCGTCGGGCTAGCGGGCTGACCATGCGTACGAGCCAGCATAGCGACATCGTGCCACTCATTGGCGAGCTGACGAAGCTGCTCGATGAGCTTCTGAAGGGTAGGGAGGTAAACCTCGTGCAGCGCCTCACGAAGCATGAGCGGGAAGGCGGTATTATTGACATCTTGTGAAGTTAGTCCGAAGTGGACATACTCCTCTATCTCCTCTAGTCCGAGCTGAGGAAGGTGACGCTTGATGTAGTACTCGACAGCCTTGACATCGTGATTGGTCGTAGCCTCTATATCCTTGACCTCCTGCGCAGCCTCTGCGGACCACTCCTTGTAGAGCTGTCGTAAAGCCTGTTGCTTAGGCTCAGTGATGGCTTTGCTTAGTGCGGGTATCGCTTGGGTGAGTGCTATGAGGTACTCCACCTCGATGCGTACACGATAGCGGATGAGCGCCGACTCAGAGCTGTAAGCAGCTAGGGGAGCCGTCTTGCTCGCATAGCGACCATCTAGGGGAGAGATTGCTTGAAGAGCGGACATACTGTTGTGGATTGAAGAGTGTGGTAAGATGACAAAAGGAGCCTGCTACCCTCCGGTAGCAACTCGATAGGAGATAGATTAAATGAATGACTAGACGCAAGACTCAAGATCGTGATGTCGTAAAGGAGACATCGTGCGTCCTGTGTCTTGCGCCTAGGCTCTGTATTAGAGTAGTGCTCGTTTAGCCTCTAGCCTTTTCGCAGATAGACTTAAAGGCTTCGGGATTGTTCATAGCGAGGTCAGCGAGGACCTTACGATTGATCTCAATCCCCTGCTTGTGTAGGGCACCCATGAGTGTAGAGTAGGTCATACCCTCTAGGCGTGCAGCCGCATTGATACGCTGTATCCATAGAGCACGGAAAGAGCGCTTCTTATTCTTGCGGTCACGGTAGGCATAGGTGAGACCCTTCTCCCAGCCATTCTTGGCTACGGTCCATACGTTTCTGCGGGCACCGATGTATCCGCGTGTTAGCTTGAGTATTCTCTTGCGCTTAGCTCGTGAAGCGACGTGATTTACTGATCTAGGCATTTCTTGTGTCGATTAGTGTGTTTGATAGATACGTACTAAACTCTGTTGAATCCTCGGTTTAGAGGTTGAGCATCTCCTTAACGCTATGCTCATTGTGCGGGTGCACGAGAGCAGTGTAGGTAAGATTGCGCTTACGCTTCTTGCTCTTTTTGGTGAGGATGTGACTCTTGTACGCATGCTTACGCTTAACGCGTCCGCTACCTGTCAGGAAAAAACGCTTCTTAGCGCCTGATACTGTCTTCTGTTTAGGCATTTTGTTTGGATTTTGATTTGTGTGAAACTATTGTTAGACTCACCCCTCCGACCAACTACCTAGAGGCACGCCTATGCCCGTTTGGATAGTCTGCTACGCACCTGGCGTAGCCGGTGGAGTAGGTGGATTTACTTGCTTATGAATGTGTCTGTGTTATGACTATTCGTTATCGTTTTCCTCAGATGCTTCCTGATCCGTCGGCTCCTCGCTGGTCTGCTTCGGCTCCTTCTTCTTACCCTTGGCAGAGGCGGGCTTGGGCGCCAACATAATCGTCATGCGCTTACCCTCCAGCACGGGCATACTCTCCACACGGGCTAGCTCCTCTAGGTCATTGGCAAAGCGGAGAAGAAGTATCTCGCCCTGATCCTTAAAGAGGATACTGCGACCACGGAAGAAGACGTACGCCTTGACCTTAAAGCCATCCTTGAGGAAGCCCTCGGCGTGACGTAGCTTGAAGTTGTAGTCGTGGTCATCTGTCTGAGGTCCGAAGCGAATCTCCTTGACCACCACCTTAGCCTGCTTAGCCTTCTGCTCCTTCTGTCGCTTCTTCTGCTGATAGAGAAACTTCTGATAGTCAGTCACACGACATACGGGAGGCTCTGCGTTTGGCGAGATCTCCACAAGGTCTAGCCCCTGAAGCTCAGCTATACGACGAGCCTGCTGGATAGGGTAGACTCCCTGATCTACGTTGTCACCGACCAGACGTACCTCGCGGTGAGGTATCTGCTCGTTGATGCGGTTCGGTTGCTCTTTGATGGGTGGACGTCTGAAATTTCTACTGTTTGCCATTCGTCTGCAATTAGCAGTTAGTGATTTGTTAGCAGTGTGCTAGGTTTGGTTATTGGATCAAGTACTTAGATTGATGCGATCTGTCGGGATAAAGGGTGGGGACTACGCATTAGCGTTCATCTGACTCTCTATCTCCTGAAGGATACGCTCGGCAAAGGTACTAATTTTTTCTGTACCAGCATCACCCTCGCCTTGCTTACGCACTGAGACTGTGCCGTCAGCTTGCTCCTGCTCACCGACGATCAGCATGTAGGGGATGCGCTTGAGCTCATTGTCACGGATCTTGCGACCCACCTTCTCGTTGCGGTCATCGACCGATACGTTGATGTCATGCTCGCCTAGAGTTGCTGCCACCTCGTATGCGTATTCGTTGAAACGCTCTGAGACTGGTAGTATGACCACCTGGTCGGGAGCCAGCCAGAGGGGGAACTTGCCCGCCGTGTGCTCTATGAGTACCGCTACGAATCGCTCCATCGACCCAAAGGGTGCGCGGTGTATCATCACCGGACGGTGCTTCTGATTGTCCTCGCCCGTGTACTCTAGCTCAAAGCGCTCTGGCAGGTTGTAGTCTACCTGGATCGTACCCAGCTGCCAGCGTCTACCGAGAGCATCTTTGACCATAAAGTCAAGCTTTGGTCCGTAGAAAGCAGCCTCGTCGTACTCAACGTGAGCGGGTAGACCAGCCTCCTGACAAGCCTCGATGATAGCTTGCTCAGCACGATCCCAGTTCTCCTCGCTACCGATGTACTTGCTACGGTCAGTCTGGCTGCGTAGCGAGATCTGCGCCTCAAAGTTCTCAAAGTCTAGCGCTCTAAAGATGATGAAGATGATCTCCATCACTTTGAGGAACTCCTCCTTGACCTGATCAGGACGGCAGAAGATGTGGGCATCGTCTTGCGTGAAGCCACGTACACGTGTCAATCCGTGTAGCTCACCGCTCTGCTCGTAGCGATAGACTGTACCAAACTCAGCCAGACGTACAGGCAGATCCCTGTAGGAGTGTGGCTTGAGCTTGTATATCTCGCAGTGGTGGGGACAGTTCATCGGTTTAAGCATGAAAGCCTCCCCCTCTTGCGGTGTCGTGATTACTTGAAATGAGTCAGCACCATACTTAGCATAGTGGCCACTCGTCTTGTATAGCTCCACATTGCCGATGTGAGGTGTCATCACCTGCTGATAGCCGTAGCGCTTTTGGATACGCTTGAGGAAGTCCTCCAGCTTGAGTCTGAGCTGCGTACCACGTGGTAGCCAGAGTGGCAAGCCCTGTCCGACACGCTGTGAGAAGGCGAAGAGCTCCAGCTCCTTACCTATCTTACGGTGGTCGCGCTTCTTCGCCTCTTCGAGCAGAGCGAGATACTCATCCAGGAGCTTCTTCTTCGGGAAGGTGATACCATATATACGAGTCAACTGCTTGCGCGTCTCATCGCCACGCCAGTAAGCGCCAGCCACGCTCAGCAGCTTGACCGCCTTGATCGGAGCTGTAGAGGGTAGGTGTGGACCACGGCATAGGTCGGTGAAGGCACCCTGCGTGTAGGTCGTGATGGTGCCATCCTCTAGATCGTTGATTAGCTCTAGCTTGTAGCCCTGTCCCGTCTTCTTGAAGAAGTCCAGCGCATCGCTCTTAGAGATCGCTTTGCGCTCGAGCGTCTCCTTGCGACGCGCCAATTCGAGCATCTTAGCCTCGATCTTCGGCAGATCCTCCGCTTTGATTAGCTCATCGCCAGTATCTATATCGTAGTAAAAGCCCGCTTCGATAGCAGGTCCTATGCCAAACTGTACGCCAGGGTAAAGCTCCTGCAGAGCCTCCGCCATAAGGTGAGCCGAGGTGTGCCAGAAAGCGTGCTTACCACCCTCGTCCTCCCACTTGAGGAGCTTGATGTGGGCATCCTGCATGAGCGGAGTGCGCACATCTATGAGTTTGCCATCGCACTCGGCCGCTAGGACCTCCTGCGCCAGTCGCTCGCTGATGCTATTAGCTATATCTAGCGGGGTCGAGCCCTGCTTCATTTCCTTAACACTCCCATCGGGTAGCGTGATATGTATCTGATCAGACATAAGTGGTGTGTTGTAGTCGACTAAGAAGGAGACCGTTGCCACGGCAACATGCTCCAAAAGGTATATACACCGCAAAGGTACAAAAAAAGCACTCACGGATATCCCTCCGCACATTTCACTCTGACGTACAGTCCGCTCAGAGCGCATCGGACGAGTAACCCGCCGTAGTAGCGCACGATCGTTACTCGTCTCATCGGGTTGTCCGATTTGCGATAGAGTTCGCTTTTGGAAAAGTGATTTTTGGAGCGAAAGTAGCTTTTGTAAAAGTTATTTTGGCTGAAGGGCGGGGGGAGGGGCGCTAGAGCTGGGCGATGAAGTTGTGCAGGTAGCAGCGTCCGTGGTCGGAGATGTAGCTCTCGGGGTGAAACTGTACGCCCCAGAGCGGCAGGTCGCGATGCCGTAGCGCCATGATGGTGCCGTCGGACTGCGCGTGTGCCGTGACTTGTAGCGTGTCGGGGAGGTTGTCTGGCTGCACGACCCACGAGTGATACCGACCGATGTGGCTACCTGTCGGGATGTCTCGTAGCAGTTCGTCGTGATGCTCGATGATGAGTTGGTCGGTGTGCCCGTGGAGGGGTGCTTGAAGTTGCATTAGCTCAGCACCGCAGTAGGCTGCGAGTGCTTGATGTCCTAGGCAGACGCCCAGCATGGGTAGCTCCGTGTGGTAGCTGTCGATGAGCTCCATCAGATGGCTCTGCTCCGTGGGTATCCCAGGCCCTGGAGAGAGTAGGAGTCCGTGACAGCGCGCTACCATGGCGGGCGTGATCTGCTCCGTGTAGTGTATCTCCAGGGTGCACTCGTCGAGCTGGCGCAGGAGCTCTACGAGGTTGTAGACAAAGGAGTCGTGATTGTCGGCTATCAGTAGATGTTTCATTACAAGCTACGAAGATAGTATATTTGCAGATACAAACGAAGCTTGTGCCCGAACTTGACGGGTAACGATTTGTAGGGACGCACGGTCGTGCGTCCGTTGTGTCAAAGGTTACAGCGCCTTGGTTTTAACGGGGACGGACGCTCGACCGAGCGTCCCTACAAGTCGTTACTCGTCTCGTGGAGCGGATACATAATGCAGAAAGAGTGAATGATATGAAGCAATCGATGATTGATAGGCTCAACGAACTGGGCGGGCAGGGCAAGCCCTTTGTCTTCTGCCTAGACTACGAGATGAGCGAACTGATCCTTCTGGAGGAGCCATTGGTGCAGCAAGAGCTACTCTTCGATATTGGGGGCGTGACCAATAGCTTGGCACGCTCCGTGAGCGATACGCCTGCCGTGCTACGCGCCACACCGATTAGTGAGGAGGCTTATGCGGAGCGTTTCGCAGTGATCCGTCATGCGTTAGAGCGGGGTGATAGCTTTTTGGCCAATCTGACGGTGGCGACTCCCATAGAGCTGAATATCTCGCTGGAAGAGGTATTCCTTCGTTCGCAAGCGCGCTATAAGTGCTATCTGCCAGGGCGGTTCGTTTGCTTTTCGCCTGAGACCTTCGTGCGCATAGTGGGGAATGAGATCAGCTGCTACCCGATGAAGGGGACGATAGATGCGACCCTGCCCGATGCAGCTGAGACGATCCTCAGCGACTACAAGGAGACGGCCGAGCACTACACGATCACCGACCTGATACGCAACGATTTGAGCCGCGTGAGTCATGACGTGGCGGTGAGGCGCTTTAGGTATATCGATGAACTGGTCACTAGCCGAGGGCACTTGCTGCAGGTGAGTTCGGAGATCGTCGGGCAGTTGAGTCCCGACTGGCGTGCTCATCTCGGGATCATCCTGAGCGAACTGCTCCCGGCGGGCTCTATTAGCGGAGCACCCAAGGAGGCGACCGTACGGGCGATTGCCACAGCGGAGGGGGAGCCGAGAGGCTTTTACACGGGTATCTGTGGGTACTTCGACGGGGAGACGCTGGACAGTGGCGTGATGATACGCTTCATAGAGCAACAGGCGGATGGGGCACTGCGCTACCGTAGCGGTGGCGGGATCACGATCAATAGCCACTGTGCGGAGGAGTATCGGGAGGTGTGTCAGAAGGTTTATCTACCATTCGTATGAGTCGAGTACCGTTATTACTGGAAAGCATCCGCTACGTAGATGGCGAGCCTGAGCTGTTGCCTCTACACCAAGAGCGTGTCGACCGGTCGCTCGCTGAGTATGGTGTCACGCCTTGCTGGCGACTGGCAGACTATCTGACGCAGCACCCCTGTCCGGCGTCACTCATGGGGGTGGTCAAGTGCCGTCTCCTATACGATGCGGAGCCTTTGGAGGTGGGCTACGCTCCTTATCATCGACGTACGATCGGATCGCTAAGAACTGTCGCTGCGCCTGCGCTGAACTACCACCTCAAGTGGGCCGACCGGGAAGCCTTGCAGGCACTGCTAGAGCTGCGTGGCGATGCGGATGAGATCGTGATCGTCAATGAGGAGGGCTTGCTCACGGACAGCTCCTACACGAATATTGCTTTGCGCCAAGGGAATCGCTGGTACACGCCTCGTGTGCCACTGCTTGCTGGGGTGCAGCGCGCGCATCTGATCGCTGAGGGCATACTGACACCTCGAGACATACCGCTCGCTACACTACCCGCCTACGATCGCATCGCCCTCATCAATGCGATGATGCCGTGGTCGGAGCGGATAGAATTAGAGATTAGAGGTTAGAGATTAGAGATTAGAGGTTAGAGGCTAGAGGGACGAGTAGCCCTTTGTAGGGACGCACGGTCGTGCGTCCGTTGTATCAAAGGTTACAGCGTTGTGGTTTTAACGGGGACGGACGCTCGACCTAGCCTCCCTACAGCCGTTACACGTCTTGCTGTACTACAACGGACGCACGACCGTGCGTCCCTACAAAGGGTTACACGTTAAGAGGACTCTCTCTTGACAAAAAACAGGCTCACACCTAGAGCGACGTATGCTCTAGGTGTGAGCCTGCACATGCGCTAGATAGGGAGATATCTAGAGCATGTAACCTTATGGGTTAGGAAAGTGGTGCGACGGGATATTAGTACTCGTCAGATACGGATAGCTTAGCGCGACCCTTGGCGCGACGCATAGCTAGTACCTTGCGACCTGATGCAGTCGCCATACGAGCTCTAAATCCGTGCTTGTTCTTTCTCTTGCGGTTCGATGGTTGGAATGTACGCTTCATATCGGTATGTCTCTGATGCTTATGATTACTATGGTGAAGGACTTACTCGCTATGAGTAAAGGCTTCGGTTGGCAAAGGTACAAAAAATATATTTACCCGTCGCCTCTACTTCGCAAAAAAAAACAGGCGTACATTCCACCCGCTAATGCAATTTCTCAAGAATGATGTTTTTGATGACTTCATTGGGTGTCTTATAGTTTAGGTTTTTACGAGGTCTATTGTTTAGTAGGTTCTGAAAGCGTCTAAGGTCTGCGTCAGTTAAGTCTTCGAAAGTAGAGGACTTAGGGATAAACTGGCGTAGCAGTTTGTTT
>QWCQ01000672.1_pt1 | contig 19717 bp, 16 predicted proteins | sample 1972701 | NCBI WGS metagenome assembly QWCQ01 (sample SAMN09866704, study PRJNA288562) | Human gut metagenome isolate pre4_stool, whole genome shotgun sequencing... | reverse complement strand
GAGGTACCGAAGTGGTCATAACGGGGCGGTCTTGAAAACCGTTAGGGTGCAAGCCCACAAGGGTTCGAATCCCTTCCTCTCCGCCATTTTTAATCTGTGTTTATCACAGATTTTTTATTGAAAATTTATTTCTTTGACCCATTAGCTCAGTCGGCAGAGCACTTGACTTTTAATCAAGGTGTCGCGCGTTCGAATCGCGCATGGGTCACCATTTTTTACATAGAAAATATTTGTTGGAGATTTACTTCCAAATAGATATTATAGAGCCTTTTTCTGTAGACTTCTTCTACAGATTTTTTAATTTTTACTTCACCTTTATCTCTTACTAAATAAATATGTTATAATTAAAAAATGTTGGAGGAAATCTATGTTGAAGAAAAAATTTTATTTAGTATTTTATCTTGCTGCAATTATCTTTATTTTATTTTTTACTCTTAATGGCAATAAAATTTATACTATAAAAGAGAAGGATATTGAAAATAATAATAAGCTAAGTCTTGAAAAAGAAAATTTTAATAATTACTCCTTAAAGTTAAAGGAGGATATTAATTATAACAAGTTATATGTTTATAAGTTAAAAAATGATGAGTTTTATGTGTTTATTTATTCTAAATCTATTTTTTTTGATAGATATAATCTTGACAATGATTTTATGACTAGAGATAAATCCATTAATACTGTGGCTAGTAATTATAAATACAAGAATTTGCTTAATATTGATTTAGAAAAAGATCCTTTAAAAATTGATGTTAAGTCTGAAAAAAATGAGGACAGAAGAAATACCCTTATTAAATATTTTGTAGTGGTTATTTTAATTGCTTTTCTCGGCTATGGAAGGAATAAGAGGGAAAATTAAAAAAAATAATTTTTACAATTAATTTCATAAATATAATAATTTAAAAAACCCTAAGGTTGAATGATATCAACTTTAGGGTTTTTACTTCTTGAGTTAAAAGACTTTTTTTTAAAAGTTTATTGTAATCTTTTCTTAAATTTTTTAAATTTGATCTAAAGCTTGTTTTAGGTCTTCTATTATATCGTCTGCATTTTCAAGTCCAACAGAAAGTCTAATTAAGCCTTCTGAGATGCCTGCTGCTGCTCTTTCTTCTGCTGTGTAAGGAGAGTGAGTCATTGAAGCAGGGTGTTGGATAAGTGTTTCTGCGTCGCCAAGTGATACTGCAAGTGTGCAAAGTTTAACGCTATTCATAAGTTTTGCGCCAGCTTCTTTTCCGCCTTCGATTTCAAAGGCAATCATTGCACCAGGAAGTGCCATTTGTTTTTTAGCTACATCGTAATATTTGAAGGATTTAAGTCCTGGATATTGGATGCTCTTAACTTTTGGATGTTTTTCCAAAAATTCTGCAACTTTCATTGCATTAGAACAGTGCTTATCCATTCTAATTTGAAGAGTCTTCATTCCTCTAAGGATTAGATAAGCGTTAAATGGTGCAAGTACAGCTCCTGTACAGTCTTTAATTCCTACTAGTCTTACTTGGTCTATTAATTCTTTTCTACCAACTGCAAAGCCAGCTATAACATCGCCGTGACCGTTTAGATATTTTGTTGCAGAGTGAACTACCATGTCTGCTCCTAGTGTAAGTGGTCTTTGGATGTAAGGTGTACAATAAGTGTTGTCTACGATTACTAGACAGTCTTTATTCTTTTCATGAACTCTCTTAGCAACTTCTTCTATGTCGCAAATGTCCATGTTAGGGTTAGCTGGTGTTTCTAAGTAAACAATTTTTGTGTTTTCTTTCATTATATTTATGATGTTGTCAACATTTGTAATGTCAACGAAATCAACTTCGATGCCCATTTTTGATACTGAGTGTTCTAAGAAAGCGAAAGTACATCCGTAAAGAGTCTTTGCTGCTATCATGTGGTCACCACATTTTACGAATGGCCAAATTGCTGATGTAATCGCACCCATTCCTGATGCTGCAGATACACAAGCTTCGCCTTCTTCAAGTAGTGCAACTTTTTCTTCTACTTGTTCGTTTGTTGGGTTGCCAAGTCTTGAATAGATATAGCCATCTTCTTCTAAGGCAAATCTACGACCGCCTTGTTCTGCATTGTCAAATATAAATGTAGATGTTTGATAAATTGGAGTAGCTAATGCGCCAAATTTGTTCTTTTCGTATCCACCGTGAATTGCCTTAGTTTCAAAATGCATTTTCTTTAGTTCGTCTTTACTGTTCATAAATATCTCCTTTTCTTAAAATAATAAATCTAAAATTTTTTCTTAATTAAACAAATCTAAAATTCTTTTTATAAAACAAATCTAAAATTTTTCCCTTAAATTATTTTGCTGCTGCTTTATTTTCTTCTAGTGGCACATCATTTTCAAAATCCCAGCCAGTTTTTGGATCTGCAAATCTAACAAAGATTGAGATTATTGCAAATACAGCAAGTAGTGCTTGATACCATAGGAAAGGTATAATTTGAACAGGGGATACAGCTAGGGCTCCAAGTTCTTTTGTAAGTCCAGCTGCGATTAAAACTTGTGCACCGTAAGGGATTATACCTTGCATTACGCAAGAGAATGTATCAAGGAAGGAAGCAGATCTTCTTGGGTCTACTTTGAAGTCCTTTGAAATTTCTTTGGCAACAGGGCCGTCAATGATAATTGCAACAGTGTTGTTTGCAGTTGCAGCGTCTGTTAAAAGAGTTAAAAGAGCAATTGAAACTTCTGCAGATTTAACATCCTTAGCAAAGCCTCTGATTTTTTGAACGAGCCACTCAATACCACCGTTACTAGATACCATATAGGAAAGTCCTCCAGTTAATAGTGATAGTAAGAAAATTTCAAACATTCCACTAAATCCATCAAAAATATTTTGAGCAAAAGTCATCATAGTAAGTCCGCCAGTGAACATGCCTATTATACCTGATAGGACGATACCACTAGTTAATACTAAGAATACATTCATTCCTGCAAGGGCTGTAATTAATACGAAAAGATATGGGATTATAAGTATAAAATTATAACTCAAATCGCCTAGTTCAACTTCGCCTTCAGGTTTTCCAACAACTAATAAAATTACAAAAGTAATAATAGCTGCAGGAAGTGCAATTTTAATATTTGCTCTAAACTTATCCTTCATGGCTACATTTTGCGTTCTTGTTGCAGCTATTGTTGTATCAGAAATAACTGATAGGTTATCACCGAACATTGCTCCACCTACAAGGGCTCCAAGAACAAGTGGTAGTGGAAGGTTACCCTTTGTAGCAACGCCAACAGCGATAGGACCAACAGCTGAAATAGTTCCTACTGAAGTTCCTGTAGAGATAGAAATAAAACAACTGATTAAGAAAATTCCAGCTGTAACAAATTGTACAGGAATTAGAGAAAGTGCAAAGTTTACAACAGAGTCAACTCCACCAGAAGATTTAGAAACTGTTGCGAAAGCTCCAGCTAGTATGTAGATAAGACACATGATAATTATGTTTTCGTCTCCACAACCGCGAACAAAGTCGTTAAACTTGTCGTCCATAGAACCTTCAAACATAATAAATGCCAAAATAATAGCTGGTAAAATACATACGGGTGCTGCTACTTGATAGAATGCCATTTCAACGCCCATTGCGTTAAGAATTAGTCCAGTAGCAAGATATACGAGCACGAAAACTATAAAAGGTAGAAGTGCTGCACCATTAGCCTTAGGTTTTAAATTTTTGTTTTCCATAGATACCTCCTCAAATTTAACAAAAAATAAAACAAGATTTCTCTACGAATTTTATTACTTATATGTTTTAACATCAGCCTCCTTAAGTAGAATTAAAGGTAAATCATTAATAATATCGTTTTCAAAACTATTTTAATAATATGTAGATAAAAAACTTAAATTACCTTTAAGTCAATTATACTGGTTTTAAATGATTTTGTGAAGTCTTTATTCATTATTATGTTAATAAGTTACAAAAATAAATTTTAAAAAGAATAACGATTTCATACCAATAAGATAGACTAATATACTTCTAAGTATGAAATAATCAAGACTTAAAAGATTATTTGGCAAGGAATAAATTAATCTTTCTATAATATTTTTTCAAAAAAATTAAAAAAATAAATTTTTCTTAACATAATCTTTACACCCTAAATGCTATACTAAGTGTGAGGTGAGAATATGAAAGAATTTGTAAATCGAAAATTTTCATACGCGATGTTGATTTTATCCATTGCCTTTATTTTTTTTGGAGCTTATAGGTCAGAAGTGGATACAGTGCTTTCAAAAGCTATAAGAATATGTTTGGAGTGCGTTGGGATTGGATAAATTAAAAATTCTTTTTAAAAAATTCAGAGAAAAAAGAAATCTGGTCCAGGGATCTTTTGCTCTACTAACAAATATACATATTCCAAATTTTTTTAAGGGAACTATTTACACAGGCAAGATGAAAAGTGCTTGCGTGCCAGGACTAAATTGTTATTCCTGTCCAGGTGCGGCTCTATCCTGTCCCATAGGGTCCTTTCAAGCTGTCGTAGGCTCGTCAAAATTTAATTTTGCCTACTATGTGACGGGTCTCATGCTTTTATTTGGAACTGTGTTTGGAAGATTTATTTGTGGATTTTTGTGTCCCTTTGGTTTTTTTCAGGATTTAATTCATAAAATTCCATCGAAAAAATTTAGCACTAGAAGATTTAGTTTTTTAAAGTACATCAAGTATTTTATTTTGGTCTTTGTAGTTTGGTTATTTGGAGTATTTTTGACAGATGAGTTGGGATTTGCATCTCCATATTTTTGTCAGTACCTTTGCCCACAGGGAATACTGGAGGGAGGAATTCCTCTTTCACTAGCAAGCAAAAGTATAAGAGGAGCACTTGGCAATTTATTTTTGCTAAAGTCAGGAATTCTCGCCCTAGTGATTATACTCTCAATATTCTTTTACAGACCTTTTTGCAAATACTTATGCCCACTGGGTGCCTTTTACGCACTAACTAATAAATTTTCTTTTTATCAATACCATGTAAATGATTCTTGTATATCATGCGGAAAATGTAAGAGAATTTGCAAAATGGATGTAGACATGTCAAAAAATCAAAGAGCCTTGGAGTGCATAAGATGTGGCGACTGCATCAAAGCTTGCCCAACATCAGCGATTTCCACCTCATTTAAAAATAATAAAATCAATAATTTAGAAGAAGGAGCAAGATATGAATAAATTTTTTAAGAATATTAGTAAAATTTTTGTGCTTTTGTTTTTGGCACTTGCCATGACTGCTTGCACAAGCAAGGCACCAGAAGGACCCACTGTATCAAGTGGAGATTCTTTCCCAAAATTTGACGCAGTAGATTTTAAGGGAAATCCAGTAAGTAGTGATGTCTTTAAAGACAGTCCTGTTACAATAATGAGCATCTGGTTTACAGGCTGCAAGGGCTGCATAGACGAAATGCCTACCCTACAAAAAATTTCAGAAGAACTAAAGGACAAAAATGTAAAGGTTATGTCAATTTGCCTTGACACTTATGAAGATAAAAAAATTAAAGAAGAGGCTGAAAAAATTATTGAAGCAAAGGGTGTTAAGTACCCAAATCTTGCTGTAAAACCTTCTGAAGAAATAGACAACTACCTCAAAAACTTGACAGCTTTTCCTACAACTCTTTTAATTGGAAGAGATGGGAAAATTATTGACAACATAAGTGTCGGTTCACAAGAAAAAATTGATGAACTATACAAAAAAATTGACGAAATAATTGCCAGTGAAGGAAAATAAATTCACTAGCTTAAGATAATAAATCCTCATTGATACACCTATTTTGACTCATGCTTGCATGGGTCTTTTTTTAAAATTTGTAGATAAAATTTTTAAATGTTGCATATGCAACAGAAAGTTATTAATTTTTATATTAGAATTATTTTAGAAGTTAGAACTTACAAATTTAAAAGGTGGGATAATTATGAGTATGTTTTGTTTTCAATGTCAAGAGACTTTTAAAAATTCTGGCTGCCTAAAAAGAGGTGTCTGCGGAAAGACAAGTGAAGTTGCAAATTTGCAAGATTTTTTGATTTGGATTTCTAAGGGACTTTCTGAAATTGCAGTAAAAAGTGGAAGGGAAAATAAAGAAGTTGTGGACAGAGTTATTTTAAATCTATTTACAACTATTACAAATGCAAATTTTGATGATGAGCAAATTAAAGATAGAATTGTAGAGACTGTTGATCTGATGAATTCTATGAGAGAAGATAAAAATTATAGCCATGCTGCAAAGTGGTCATCAAAGGATTTTTCTGAAATAGAGGAAAAAATAAGTTCAGGCGAAGTTTCTATTTTAGCTGAAGAAAATGAAGATGTAAGAAGTTTAAAGGAACTAATAACTTATGGACTAAAGGGCATGGCTGCTTATGCGAGACATGCAAAAGTTTTGGGTTATGAAAGTGAGAAGGTAAATAATTTTATCTTAACTACAATGGCTGAACTTTTAAGAGAAAAAAGCCTAGATGAATTAGTTGCACTTACTCTTGAAACTGGTTCTATGGGATATCTTGCTATGGAGACACTTGATAAGGCAAACACAAAGACTTATGGCAATCCAGAAATAAGTAATGTAAATATTGGCACAAGAAATAAGCCTGGAATTTTAGTTTCTGGTCACGACTTAAAGGATTTTGAAATGCTACTTGAACAAGCTAAGGATTCTGGCGTGGATATTTACACTCACTCAGAAATGCTTCCTGCAAATTATTATCCAAGCTTTAAAAAATATGAAAACTTTGTGGGAAACTATGGCAACGCCTGGTGGAAGCAAAGAGATGAGTTTGAAACCTTTAATGGACCAATACTAATGACGACAAATTGCATAGTGCCTCCAAAGGATTCCTATAAAGACAAATTATTTACAACTGGTGCTGCAGGATATCCTGGCTGTAAATACATTGAAGCTGACGAAAAGGGCCACAAGGATTTTTCAGAAATAATTGAACTTGCAAAGACTTGCAAGGCTCCAGAAGAAATTGAAAAGGGAAGTATAGTTGGTGGTTTTGCTCACAGTCAAGTCATGGAACTTGCCGACAAGGTTATTGAAGCTGTAAAAAATGGCGACATCACAAAGTTTATTGTCATGGCTGGCTGCGATGGAAGAATGGCTGATAGAGAGTATTACACAGAATTTGCAGAAAAACTTCCAAAGTCTACAGTGATTTTGACAGCAGGTTGTGCAAAATATAGGTACAACAAATTAAATCTAGGGGACATCAATGGTATACCAAGAGTTTTAGATGCAGGTCAATGTAATGATTCTTATTCACTAATTCAAATTGCCCTTGCCCTAGTTGATGCTTTTGGAGTGGAATCTGTCAACGATCTTCCGCTTGTGTACAATATTGCATGGTATGAACAAAAAGCTGTTATAGTTTTACTTGCATTACTTTCACTTGGTGTAAAAAATATTCACCTTGGTCCAAGTCTTCCAGCCTTCTTATCTCCTAATGTTACAGATGTTTTAGTGGAGAAATTTAATATTGCTGGCATTACAAATGTTGAAGATGATATAAAAAATTTAATAAATTAATAAAAAGTCTTGACTTTTATTTTTCTTAATCTTATAATAAAAAACAATTAATAAATAAACTTTTTGAGAAGAAGAGTAACTTAAAATTTTGAGCAAAGAGAGCTTCGCCCAGGTGAAAGAAGTGGATGAGTTTTATGTGAACATGGCCTTCTCTAGGAAATATCGATATTAGGAATTTACGGGTCTTCCCGTTATAGAAGTAGAGTATGATAGTACTTGAAGAGGTCGCTTTCGTGAGAAAGTGATAAATTAAGGTGGTAACACGAGCTTTCGTCCTTATGGATGAAGGCTCTTTTTTTGTTTTAGTGGAGGAAAAATGATAGAAGTAAAAAACTTAGTTAAGGATTTTAAAAGTGAGGATGGAACTTTTAGAGCCCTAGATGACCTTTCTTTCAAAGTAAATAGGGGAGAGATTTACGGAGTCATCGGCTTATCTGGTGCTGGTAAGTCAACTCTTGTCAGGTGCATCAATAGACTAGAAGAGCCATCTAGTGGTGATATTTTAATTGACGGCAAGTCCATTATTAATTTAAATGAGAAGGAATTTAGGGCTGCTAGAAAGGATATTGGAATGATCTTTCAATATTTTAATCTATTTATGCAAAAGACAGTGGCAGAAAATATTGCCTTTCCTTTAGAAATTTCTGGAGTAAGTAAAAGTGAAATTGATAAGAGAGTTGATGAGCTACTTAATTTTATAGACTTAAGGGAAAAGAAAAATTCTTATCCAAGTGAATTATCTGGTGGACAAAAGCAAAGAGTAGCCATAGCAAGAGCCATTGCCACAAATCCCTCAATTCTTCTTTCAGATGAAGGGACTTCAGCCCTGGACCCGGCAAATACTAAATCTGTTTTAAATCTTTTGAGGAAAATTGTAAAAGAATACAACATGACAATAATTATGATTACTCACCAAATGGAAGTGGCAAAGGAAATTTGTGACAGAATTGCTGTAATGCAGGCTGGAAAAATCATCGAAGAAAATGAAACCAAGGAACTTTTCAAAAATCCAAAAACTTCTGTGACAAGGTCCTTTATAAAGAACTTGGAAGATGAAGTTGATGAAGGCTATTTAAATGGAGCCGACTACAAGGGAGATGTCTTGAGACTATCCTATGCCGACGACAATTATGACAAGCCAATTCTTTCCCACTGTGTCAAGAAATTTGATGTTGATGTATCCATTCTTTCAGGAAATATTAACAAATTAAATATTTCAAGCGTTGGCTATCTTACAGTTGAGATTCTTGGCAAGGAAGAAGAGAGAAAAAAGGCAATTGAATTTTTAAAAGAAAACAATGTAAATGTGGAGGTGCTTTAAATGGAAAGAATAATAGATATAGTTTTACCAGCAATTCCAGAGACCCTAGTTATGGTTTTGGCATCAACAATTATTGCCCTCTTAATAGGTCTTCCACTGGGAATTATTTTGACAAATACTAGGCCAGGCGGTCTTACTGAGTCCGCAAAAGTCTATTCCATACTTGATGGAATAATAAATGTTTTGAGGTCCTTTCCCTTTGTAATTCTAATGATAGTTGTATTTCCACTTTCAAGATTGATTGTGGGCAAGTCCTATGGGACAGCGGCAATGATAATTCCCCTTTCACTTTCAGCCGCTCCCTTTGTGGCAAGGTTAATGGAAGGATATTTCATTCAAGTGGATTCAGGTATCATAGAGGCAGCAAAATCCATGGGCTCAACTAATAAAGAAATTATCTTTAAAGTTTTAATACCAGAGGCAATGCCTATGCTTGTCAGTGGAATAACTATGACGCTTATTAATGTAATTGGTTATTCTGCTATGGCTGGTGTCATGGGTGGTGGCGGACTAGGAGATGTAGCCAACAGGTATGGCTACCAAAGAAATGAACCGCTAATACTTTGGTCAGCAGTAATAGTAATTATAATTCTTGTGCAAATTGTACAATTTATTGGAAATAAAATCGCAGAAAATATTGACAAAAGATAGATATTATTTCTAAGTTTCTTAGAATTAATATAAATAAAAAAATTTAGGAGGAAAAAAATGAAGAAGAAAATTATTTTGGCACTTTCACTAGTGCTAGCTCTAACACTAACAGCTTGTGGTGGAGCAAAGAAGGAAGAAGCTAAGGCAGAAGGAAACAACCAAGCAGCAGGAGAAGTTAAAGATGGCGACAATAAAATTGTAATTGGCGTGTCACCTACACCTCATGGTGAAATCATTGAAGGCTTAAAGGATGAATTTGACAAGGCAGGACTTGATGTTGAAGTTGTAAATTTTGATGATTACATTCAACCAAATTTGCAACTAGAGGCAGGAGATCTTGATGCAAACTACTTCCAACACAAGCCATATCTTGACAGCTTTGTGGAAGAAAGAGGCATTAAAAACCTTGATGTACTTGGATATGTTCACATTGAACCAATGGCTTTATACTCTGAAAAATACAAATCAGTTGATGAAATAGAAGAAGGAGCAGAAATTATTATTCCTAACGACCCAAGTAACGGAGCAAGAGCCTTAATTCTTCTTGAAGATGCAGGTCTTATTAAGTTAAAGGACAAGACAAACCTAAATTCAACAGAAAAAGATATTGCAGAAAATCCAAAGAATTTAAAATTCACAGCAATGGATGCACCATCAATTGCCCAAGTTTATAAGGATGCAGGTGCTGCAGTTATAAATGCAAACTTTGCCATTGGACAAGGACTTGACCCAACTAAGGATTCAATTTTCTTAGAATCAAAAGATTCACCTTATGCGAACTTAATTGCCATTAGAAAAGAAGATGCTGATAAAGAAAAATTCAAAAAATTCATTGAAATTTTAAATTCTGACGCAGCTAAAAAATTAATAGAAGAAAAATTCAAGGGCGCAGTAATACCTGCCTTTGGAGAATAAGATTAAGAGGCTCGAGAGGGTCTCTTTTTTTTAAAGAAGAAGTTATCAGATAAAAATTTTTCGTAAATTTTATAAAAAAATATTAAATATTTCAAAAAGCTTTGATAATAAAATCATCAATTTTTCACATAATCACACTAATATAAATATAACAAAATTGTTAGGAGGAAAATTATGGATAATAATAGACGAGAAAATAAAAATTCTGGCGGGGGAAAAATTATTGTAGTAATTGCCCTAGTCTTTTCACTAATTGGCGGAATAATTGGCTCAGCAATCACAACTTATAAGTTGCTGCCACAAGAGAGTTCAAGAACTTCCAATGAAGACAAGTCTAATATAACAATTTCTGCCAAGGACAATATGAGCGTTGCATCTGCTGTTGCAAAAAAATCAATGTCATCAGTTGTGGGAATTACAACTAAGGGAGTGCAACAATCCTTCTTTGGTCAAGTGGAAGTCCAAGGCGTTGGCTCTGGTGTAATTGTAGATCCAAAGGGCTACATCCTTACCAATGCTCACGTTGTAAAATTAAACAACAAGGTCGTGGAAGATGTAACAGTTAGACTTAACAACGAGAAGGACATAGAAGGCAAAACTATTTGGGCAGACGAAAATGTTGACCTTGCCATTGTAAAAATAAATACTAAGGAAAAATTAAATGTGGCAACACTTGGAGACTCCGATGCACTTTCCATAGGTGACGCAGCAATTGCAATTGGAAATCCAATTTCCCTACAATTTTCACAAACTGTAACTCAAGGAATTATATCTGGACTAGATAGGTATGTTGGCGCAGTAAGCGGTGGCGGATACATGACTGGACTTATCCAAACTGACGCATCAATTAACGGCGGAAATTCTGGCGGACCACTTTTAAATGCTGAAGGGGAAGTAATAGGAATCAACACTGTAAAGGTTCAATCTGCAGAGGGACTTGGCTTTTCAATTCCAATTAATTTTATAAAGCCAATTGTAAAGCAAGTAATTGAAACAGGAAGCTACAAGGAAATTTCCATGGGCATGCTAACAATGAATTTAAATGTGGCAGCCCAAGTCTTTAATGGCAAGACGGAAGTTGATAAGGGAATTTTTGTCTACAAGGTTTATGAAGGTTCACCTGCAGCAGAGGCTGGACTTGTTGCTGGAGATATTATAACAAAAATTGGCAAGGACGAAGTGACTGACAACAACGCTCTTAAGTCAATTCTTTATAAATATCAAGAAGGAGACAGTGCTGAAGTAACTTATGTAAGAAAGGGTAAGGAAGCAAAAACTGAAGTTAAGTTTTCTAATTACTCTATAGAAAAGGACAAGGAAGCCCAAAAGGACATAAGGGCTCAAGAAGAAGCAAGAGCTAGGGAATATCAAAAGAGACAAGAAGAAGAGCAAGATTTATTTAACAGATTTAGACAAGAATTTGAAAATGGATTTTAAATTTAAAAAAGTGACACCTCAGTGGGTGCCACTTTATTTTTTTGCAATTTTTTCTAATTTTTCGGCATTAATTGATTCAAAATATTCTTCCAAAAGCTCAACAAATCTCTTTGTGTACTTTGTGATGTAGCGGTTTTTATTTTTTATGGCGTAGATGCCAAGACTTACAGGTTTGTTTTTTACATAGAGAGGAAAAATATTTATGTCATCTCCAAATTCCTCCATCCATCTTTTTATATTCATTTGGGAAATAAAAACTGCGGCAAGGGCCTTGTTGCAAATAGCAAGGGCAATTCTAGAATAAGCTGTCTCGATGTAGTCAATAGGTCTAACGCCTGCACTTTTAAAGCTTTGATTTATTAGACTCCTTATTCTGTTATCCTGAGTGTAAAGGAGGAAGGGAACCTTTTCGAAATCCCTTAAGTCAATTTTTTCAAGAGACTTTTCCTTTAAGGCTTCAAGGTCATCAACATATTTTTCCAAAAGTCTGTCGCTTACGCAGAGGTATAATTTTTCATCAAAGAGGAGGCGAGACTTTAGGTTTTCATTTTTATAATTCTCGTCAATGCTAATGGCTATGTCAAGTTTGTTTTCCAGGCACATATCTTCCAGTTCATTAGACTGCTTTTCGTAAAGGACTAGTCCAACTTGAGGAAACTCCTCTGTAAATTTTTCAATAATTGATGGAATAAAAATGTCCGCCCTGGGAGAAGATGCACCAACTATTAGCTTGCCCCTGTCCTCGCTTTCCATGTCGCGAATTTTATTTATCATGTCAGATTCAGCTGTTAAAAGTTTTTCTGCATACTTCAAATACTCTTCTCCAATGGGAGTGAGCATTAGCTTGGGCTTTCTGAAAAATAATTTTGTGCCATAGTAGTCTTCCAGTCTTTTTATGTGATTAGATAGAGTTTGTTGAGATATATAAAGTTTTTCGCCAGTTTCATTCATGTTAAGTGTCTTGGCAAGCTCTGTGAAATAATAAATACTTTCGAAATTCATAAGTCCTCCTATCAAAAATATTTTGTCATCTATACAAATAATTCTTAATTTATTTTGTAATAATTTTATTATATACTATGTAGAAGATAATTGTGAAATATTTTATTAAGAATCCCTTATAGTTTACCAGCTTTTTTCCTTAATATCACAATTACCGGAATCCCCTTGCACCCACCTCCTTGGGTGCAATTTTTTTGCGAGGAATTAAAGATTTTTATTGGGAGAATAAAACTAAAAATTATTTTGGAAAAAATAAAGGGAAATCTTTAGTTGAAAAAGCAAATTAAAAATTTTTTTGAAAAACCAAAAGTAATATTTATTGAAAAAGCAAATTAAAAATTTTTTTGAAAAACCAAAGCTAATATTTGTTGAGAAAACAAATTAAAAATTTTTTTGAAAAACCAAAGCTAATTTTTTATTGGAAATTCAAAGAAAACTTTATTGAAAGATCAAAATTAAATTTTAAATAAATTCTCATAATATAAAATTGATAAATTTTATCAAAAACCCTTTACAAATAAAAAATTCTATAATATAATAAGGACAGTTAATGATAGAAATTGTCATTTAACAAAATGATTTTGGGACACCCCATAACTCCTAAGATTAATAATAAAATTATACCAATCTTCACTCTGAAAAGAGAAACTAAGGCTGCTTCGGCAGTCTTTTTTACTTTAATGAATATCTTATAAATTTATAAAAGAAAAATTAAAAAATTTGATGTGAGAAAAAAATTTATTATCCAACAAAAAAGTGTTAATATTATTTATAGAAAAATAGGGAGGATAAAATGAGAACAATATCTATAATAGGTTTAGGAAATGTTGGGGCAACTGTAGCCCACACAATTGTTGAAAGATCTCTTTGCGACAGGCTTTTTTTATTTGACAAGAAGGAAGGACTTGCTGAAGCAGAGGTAAGCGACTTATCTGATGGCTATGTAAATAGAAATGGACACATAAATATTTTTGCAGGAGAACAAAAAAATTTAGATGAGTCAGACATAATTGTCTTTGCTCCAGGAGACATCACAATTTTGCAAAAAAACAATGACAGGATGTTGGAGTTTAAATACACAAAGACTTGCGCTGAAGAGTGGGGCAAAAAAATTAAAGAGTCCAAGTTTAAGGGCATCATAGTAAGCATTACAAACCCTTGCGATGTAATAGCAGATTATTTGCAAAAACTTACGGGGCTTCCAAAAGAGAGAGTCATTGGAACGGGAACAATTTTAGATTCAGCAAGGATGAAAAATGCCCTTGCAAGAAAATTAAACATGGATCCAAACTCTGTTGACGGCTATGTAATTGCAGAACATGGCAACAGCCAATTCGTTGCCTGGTCACAAGTTTCTATAGCTACAAAACCGATTTATGAAATTTTGGACAGGGAAACTTGCAAGAAAATCGAAGAAGAGACAAAGATTAGAGCCTTTGAAACAATAAAAGCTAAGGGCTACACATCCTACGGCATTGCAAACTCAACTGCCCTAGTAATTGAAGCAATTTTCCAAGACTCAAAGACAATTTTGTCAGTTTCATCTTATTCAGAAAAGGACGGCTGCTACATTGGTCATCCAGCTCTTGTTGGTAGAGATGGTATCCTTGGCCATTATGACTTAGTTTTAGACCAAGAAGAAAGAGAAAAGTGGAAAAAGTCCGTTGAGACAATAAAAAATACCTTGCCAATAAAATAAAATTTATAAAAAGTCCTTAGGGGCTTTTTATTTTTGCCTAAATTTAAAAAAGAGCTCCTGAATTTACAAAATATTTTCCAAAATTTTACAAAATATTATATAATTGTCTACTAGAAGGTGATATTTATGTTCAATAAAGAAAAAAATTTGGAGTCCAGAGGCTTTAATTTTATAGATTTTATCAGTCAAATTTTATTTGCTATCCTTTTAACTTTTGCCATGTTGCTTTTGGCACCAAGTGATGCAGCCTTTATGGAGAAAATCACGAGAAGCCCCCTAGTTTTACTTTTAAATTTTATTCCAATTTTTCTTACGGGAATTTTATTTCAGGGAATTTTTGGCAGGAGAAGATTTGCCCTTATACTTAACTCCTTATTTTATTTAATATTTTTTACAGTCCACAGGACTAAGGTAATTTATAGGAATGCACCCTTTAGAGTTTCAGACCTTGCCCTATCCTTTGAGGCACTTAAAATGTCCCAGAACTCTTACAAGCCAGATTTTACTTCTATTGTAATCTTTCTAGTAAGTCTTGTTATTTTGATTATTATCTCAAGATTTTTTAAGAGCGAAAAATTAAGAGTTAGGGACAGGTTAATAGGAATTCTTTCTATATTAATTTCATCAGTTCTTTTATTTAATTTTGTTTACTCAAAGGATAAAATTTATAACAGCCTGCCTCTCAATGGAAATGTATATAACCTAATAGACCACTTTAATTCCAAGGGATTTAACTACACTTTTTTATTTAACTTAAAAAAATCCTTTGTTAGACCACCAGAAGGCTACGACAAGAAGGAAATGGAAAATAGAGACAGAGTTGACCACGGAGAAGATATTTCTGTAATAAAATACAATCCTAGACCTAATATTATTTGGATAATGGGAGAGGCCTTTACAGACTTATCTCAAGATGAACATTTTTCTTTTGCACCTGGCAATGATCCAAATGAAAATTTTAAAAAATTACAAAAAAATTCTGTCATGCATGGAAGAATTGTAACGCCATCCTTTGGTGGAGGAACGGGAGACACAGAATTTGATGCCTTAACTGGAGCCTTAACTATTGACTGTGCGCCTGATGAAAGTTTTGCCTTTAATGCAATTAAAAGAGATGTGTCATCTTTGCCAAGTCTATTTAATACTATTGGTTATAAGACTATGGCCTTTCACCCAGGTTTTGCCTGGTTCTATGGAAGACAAGACGTCTATCCAAAACTGGGCTTTAAAGATAATTTTTTCTTAGAAAATATTGACCAGCCTGAAATGAAGGGCGGCTATGTTTCTGAAAGACAGTTTTCAGAAATTTTTAGAAATAGATTTATAGAAGCCCTAGAAAACTCAGATGAGCCAATTTTTTCTTATGGTCTTGACATTCAAAATCACGGACCTTATTTTTATGATAAGTATGGGAAAAATCTTCCTTATCAATGTACAGTTTCCCTATCAGAAGAGGCTGCAAATAATTTTGGCTCCTACTTTTTGGGAGTTAAGGACATGGACATCATGCTGGGCGAAGTTTACGACATGATTATGTCACTAGATGAGCCAACTATTATGGTCTTTTATGGCGACCATCTTCCTGGCCTTGGAAGTAATCCCAGTGCCTTTGATGAAATTGGAATAAAATTGTCTCACGACGACTTGGCAAAGGAAATTGAATTTTACTCAACTCCTTATGTAATAGTTGCCAATGAAAGTGGAAGGGCATTTTTAAATAGAGAAAATGTTGAAATCCAAGATGGCAATGCAGTTTCTGCCAACTATCTTGCTTCAATGGTTCTTGACATGCTAAACTACAATAAAGTAGACAATTTCTTTATTTACAATTCAGAAATGAGGAAAAAACTTCCAATTATTTCAAGAAACTTTATCTTTGACGGAGTCAACACTTATCCAAGAAATGAAGTCAAGGGCGAGGCTAAGGAAGCTTACGAAGATTACAAGAAGTACGAGTATTACAGAATAAATGAGTAGGTGAATTATGGATATATTAAAAATAGTTGAAGAGATTTCTTTAGACCTAGATGAGCTCAGAAAATTTATATACGAAAATCCAGAGCTAGGTTTTGAAGAATATAAGTCTTCCAAGGCTCATATGGACCTATTAAAAAAACACGGCTTTGAAATTGAATGCCCCTACATGGATTGCGAAACTTCCTTTAAGGCAGTTTACGATTCAAAAAAAGAGGGAAGGACAATTTCTTACTTGTCAGAATACGATGCACTGCCAGGCATAGGCCACGGCTGCGGTCACAATATTTTAGGAGCAACGGCAACTGGTGCAGGCATAGTCCTTTCAAAGCTAATAGATGATCTTGGCGGACGGGTAATTGTTTTTGGAACCGCTGCAGAAGAAATTGGCGGCACAAAAATTGAAATTGCAAACTCTCATGAACTAGATGATGTGGATGTTGCCATTGAAATGCACCCAGCCTCTTATAATGCACTTACGCCAAATTCCCTTGCCCTTGCCACGAGAAGGTTTGAATTTTTTGGCAAAACATCTCATGCAGCAGATGCACCAGAAAAGGGGATTAACGCTCTTGATGCACAAATAGTTTTATTTTCTGCCATAAACGCCCTAAGACAAGAGACTAAGGATGGGGCAAGAATCCACGGCATAATAAAGGATGGCGGCAAGGCGGCAAATATTATTCCTGACTACACTGATTCAAGATTTTACGCAAGAAGTCCAGAGAAAAAAGATCTCTTAGAAATTTTAGAAAAATTAGAAAATTGTGCAAGGGGAGCAGCTCTTGCCACAGGTTGCCAGCTTAAGATTTCTGAATATGAAAAGGGAAATGACAACACAGTGAGAAACCTTGCCTTCAACGAAGTGTTAAGAGAAAAAATGGAAAAATATCTTGATGAAGAGATAAGAGATGAGGAGTTAAACAAGGGCTCAACTGATGCGGGAAATATTTCTCACGAAATTCCAACTCTTCACGGCTACTTTAAAATCGCAGATGAAGGCGTAAGTGGACACACAGTTGAACTTAGAGATGCAACTATGACAAACTATGCCTTTAGTCAAATGAAAAAAGTCATTGCAGCCATAGTTGAAGTTGGCATAGAAATTTTACAAAATGACGAAATTTATGAAAAAATAATGAAAGAGTTTAAAGAAAGCATTAAAAGTGGAAAAATTATCCCTCACAATGAATTAAATAAGGATTAAGTATTAAAAAACACTTCTGTTCTTGGTATAATGTAAAGAATAGAGGTGTTTTTTTGAAAACTGAAATTATAAAATTTAAAGGAAATGCAAAGGATAAAATTTATCTCAAAAAAATCAGCGACACTTTAAGAGAAGGAGGTCTTGTTGTCCTTCCCACAGAAACAGTTTATGGACTTGGTGGCAATGGACTTAACAAGAGAGCCTGCAAAAAAATATATGAAGCCAAGGGCAGACCTAGCGACAATCCACTAATACTTCACATAGCAGAAAATTCACAGCTAGAACCTTTAGTTGCAGAAATTCCAGATGTGGCAAAAAAATGTATGGAAAAGTTTTGGCCAGGACCTCTTACAATTATTTTTAAGAGATCTGATCTTATTCCAGACGAAGCTACAGGTGGACTTGAAACAGTGGCTATAAGAGAGCCGAGCAATGAAATCGCCCATGCTATTTTAAAGGCAGTGGACTTTCCAGTGGCAGCTCCTTCTGCAAACTTGTCTGGCAGACCATCTCCAACTAAGGTGGAACATGTAATAGAGGATTTAAATGGAAGGGTAGACATAATTGTGGACGGTGGTCACTCTGTAGTTGGCATTGAGTCAACTGTACTAGATGTGACAGTGGACCCGCCAATGATTTTAAGACCTGGAAAGATTACCCTAGAAGATTTAAGGGAAATTGATGAAAATATAAGAATTGACAATGCCACAATTGATGCAAAAAGTGGAGAAATTCCAAAATCTCCAGGACAAAAATACAGGCACTACGCTCCAAGGGCAGAGGCAATTTGCTTTGGTGGAAGACTAGATAAAGTTGTCAACGAAATCAAAAAAAATATAGAAGAGAATAAGGACAAAAAAATTGCAGTCCTTGCAACAGATGAAACTTATGACGAATACAAAAATTTAGACATAAAACTCTTAATTAACCTGGGAAGTAGAGAAAATCTTGAGGAAGTTGCGGCAAATCTCTTTGACGCACTGAGAAGATGTGACGATGAAAATGTAGACATTATTTTCGCAGAGGGTTTTGAACTTAGGGGAATAGGTCTAAGCATTATGAATAGACTTCTCAAGGCTTGTAGCGGAAAAGTTGTCATGAGAATTTAGGAGGAAAAATGAAAATAGCAATTGGTTCTGACCACGCAGGATTTTATTTAAAAGAAGACCTAATAAAGTACTTAGAAGAAAAAAATATTGAAGTTAAGGACATGGGACCCTTTGACGATAATCGCGTTGACTATCCAGACTATGGTCACGCAGTTGGTCACGAAGTCATAGACAATAAGATGGACTTTGGCATAGTCATCTGTGGCTCGGGAATTGGAATTTCAATTTCTGCAAATAAAGTTAAGGGAATAAGAGCTGCACTTTGCTCTGAACCCTATTCTGCAAGGCTTGCAAGACGCCACAACGACGCCAATGTCCTTGCCATGGGAGCAAGACTAATTGGTCACGACATGGCAATAGAAATAGTAGAAGCCTTTTTAGATGAAAAATTTGAAGGCGGAAGACACATAAATAGAGTAAATAAAATCGAGGAGGAATAAAATGGGATACACAATAATAAAACATCCACTTATTGATCACAAAATGACAATTCTTAGGAAAAAAGAAACTAGCTCCATGGAATTTAGACAACTTGTAAACGAAATTGCAACACTTATGGGCTACGAAGTCACAAGAGACCTTGAAACAGAAGACATTGAAATCGAAACTCCTATAGCAAAAACTGTGGGAAAGAGAATCTCTGGCAAAAAAATTGGCATAGTTCCTATTTTAAGAGCAGGTCTTGGCATGGTTGAAGGTCTACTTACTATAATTCCAGCAGCAAGAGTTGGTCACATAGGCATGTATAGAGACCCTGAAACTTTAAAGCCAGTTACTTATTATTCAAAATTACCTAAAGATGTTGCATCAAGACAAATGATTATAGTAGATCCAATGCTTGCAACAGGTGGCTCACTTATAGAAGCCATTGACGAATTAAAGAGAAATGGTGCA
>QWCQ01000670.1_pt1 | contig 19774 bp, 19 predicted proteins | sample 1972701 | NCBI WGS metagenome assembly QWCQ01 (sample SAMN09866704, study PRJNA288562) | Human gut metagenome isolate pre4_stool, whole genome shotgun sequencing... | reverse complement strand
TTTTGTAACGCCAAGTAAAACTTCGTAAGTTGTCTTATAAACTGCAAGCTTAGTGTTGTCCTTGTCAGTCTTCCAGAATCTTCTTCTATTTCTTCTGATATACCAGTTGGAAACATCTTCAATAACAAATTCTTGGATTTCTCTTACAACCTTTGTAAGTTCAAAGACTTCCATGTCTTCTCTTACAGTCTTTACAAGTCTATTGTATTTTGAAAGTAACCATTTGTCGATTTCTTCTAAGTCATCATAGCTTACCTTGTGTTCTCTAGGATCTATATTATCTGTATTAGCATATAGACTGAAGAAGTTGTAAGTGTTTCTTAATGATCTAAAGAACTTTGATTCAATTTCGCGAAGTCCATCTTCATCAAATTTTGTTGGAGTCCATGGTGGTGAAACATATAAAAGATACCATCTAACAACGTCAGCACCGTATTTATCAAATAGTTCAAAAGGAGCAACTGTATTTCCTCTTGACTTAGACATTTTCTTTCCTTCTTTGTCAAGAATTAAGTCATTTACAAGAACATTTTTATAAGGACTTTTACCAGTCATATATGTTGAAATTGCAAGAAGTGAATAGAACCAACCTCTTGTTTGGTCAATACCTTCAGAAATAAAGTCAGCTGGGAATAATTCATCGAAGTTGTCCTTATTTTCAAATGGATAATGCCATTGAGCAAAAGGCATTGAACCAGAATCAAACCATACATCAATTACATCAGGTTCTCTCTTCATTTCCTTTCCACATTTAGGACACTTTAGGTGAATATCATCTACATAAGGTCTGTGAAGTTCAACATCACAAGAAACATCTTCTACTGCTTTATTTCTAAGGTCTTCTATTGAACCAACTGATTCAGTATGACCGCATTCACATCTCCAAATTGGAAGTGGTGTTCCCCAATATCTTGATCTGGAAATTGCCCAATCATTTAAGTTTTCTAACCAATTTCCAAATCTCTTTTCACCAACAAAGTCTGGGAACCAATTTACTCCATTGTTGTTTTCAATTAATTTATCTTTGAACTTAGTTACTTCAATATACCAAGATGGATGCGCATAATAAATTAATGGAGTATGACATCTCCAGCAATGTGGATAGTTGTGAACTACCTTTTGTTTTGAGAACATTAAGTCATTATCCATTAAGTAGTGAAGCACTTCGTGGTCTGCATCTATTACGAATTGACCCTTCCAAGGTGTATCTGTAAATTTACCTTCTTCATCAACTGGTTTTAACATAGGAAGGTCATATCCCCTTGCAGTTTGATAGTCATCTTCACCAAAAGCAGGTGCAATATGAACTATACCAGTACCATCTTCAGTAGTTACATAATCAGCACAGATTACATAAAAGGCTTTTTTATCTGGTTCAAGGAATTTAAGAAGTTGTTCATATTCCATGTACTCTAAATCTTTTCCAAGAAATTCTTCTATAACTTCAAAGTCATCATCTTTAAATACAGCCTTTGCGAGTGGTTTAGCAAGATAATAAATATTTCCATCAGCGTGTTTTACTTTTATATATTCAACCTTTGGATTTACAGCAAGGGCAACATTTGATGGTAGAGTCCAAGGTGTAGTTGTCCATGCCAAGAAATATTCATTTTCCTTGTCCTTTAATTTAAATTTACAAGTTGCAGTAGTTGTCTTAATTTCTTCATAACCCTGTGCAACTTCGTGAGATGCAAGACCAGTTCCACATCTTGGGCAATAAGGAACTATTTTATGACCTTCATAAATTAGTCCATCCTTAAACATCTTGTCTAGTATATGCCAAACTGATTCAATATAAGTATTTTCAAGGGTGATGTATGGATGGTCTAAGTCAATTAGATAGCCCATTCTTCTAGTAAGTGTTCTCCATTCTTTTTCGTATTCAAAAACAGATTCCTTACATTTTTTGTTAAAATCTTCAACTCCATAAGACTCAATGTCTTGCTTGTTGTGAAGTCCAAGTTTCTTTTCAACTTCAATTTCTACTGGTAGACCATGTGTATCCCAGCCTGCTTTTCTCTTAACCTTATATCCAAGCATTGTATGATATCTACAAGTTAAGTCCTTTAAAGTTCTCGCCATTACATGGTGTATGCCTGGCTTACCATTTGCTGTTGGAGGTCCTTCATAAAAGATATAATTTTCTCCATCTTTTCTTGCTTCTACAGATTTGTGTAAAAGATCGATTTCATCCCAAAATTTTGAGATTTCTTCTTCTCTTACACTAACCTTATCCTTAGATAATTCTTTAAAATTTTTCATCTAATTCTCCTTATTCTTCCTAAATTTTTTTATAAAAAAAAGCCCCCTCTCAAATGAGAAGGGACGAACTAGCCGCGGTACCACCCTAATTATAGGTAACTATCACTTATTTTTTTAACGCATAAACGCAAAGGCTTTTTGACCTTTGAGCTCCGAGGTGATCTATAAATTTTCAAAACACAGTTTCGCACCAAACAACTGCTCTCTTAGTTTTAATAAAACTTATCGTCCTCATCAAAGCTTATATGAAATTGTCAATAGTTTGATTTTTAAACATATTAATAATGTTTGATTGTACCGTTGCAAGTGTAACATGGAATTTGCAATTTTTTACTTCACTTACTTTATTCTTAGTACAAAAGTCATCGCCTTGCAAGCACCTATTAATTACTATTGGTCCATCTACTGCTACAATTACATCATATAATGTTATGTCTTCTTTTGGTTTTTTCAGATAATAGCCACCCTTAGAACCTCTTTTTGCATCAGTTATTCCTGCTAAATTTAATTTTCTAAGTATTCTAAGAGTAAATCTCTTCGTAACGCCTTCATTTTCAGCAATTTGTGGCGCTCCAACTACTTTACCCTCATTCTTAGCAAGATAACTTACAATCCTAAAGGCATAATCTGTTTCTTGTGTAATTCTCATATCATCACCTATTGCGAATATTATATCAGATTTGTTTACTTTTTGAAATACTTATCTTGTTTTTTTCTCAATTTCACTATTTCTGCAGCTTCATTTAAGGACAAATCTTCATAAGTAAGAAGGTTTCCTTTTTTAATGTCTTTATTTGCAAAGGCTCCATCAGTTACAATTCCAATAGGTACATGATTTCCTTCTACTTGTGCTTTTTTTGTTTCAAGAGTTCCAAAAATCATTTCTCCACCAATAGAATCAAGTTTTTCACCTTTTTTTATGTCTCTTTTAGCAACTGCAACAGTTTCTGCAAAAGGCTCTCCCTTTGGTGCAATAGATGCATCTCTTAATACTACAGCTTTAATTATTGAAATTATAGTTTCAATACTAGTCAAATGATAAGGTCTATAAATTTCATAATTTGGACCAGAACCCATCGAAAGATATTTCATTTCTTCATCTATAATATTAGATTTTGCCTTAACTACAGCAAAAACACCAGGAGCAATTCCTGTAGCAAAATCTACAACTCCGTAGGAATTTAAAATTCCACCATCTTTTTTTAATTTATAATCCTTTGCAATATTTTTTGGACTAGTTTCTATAAAGTGACATCCTCTTATGTCTGGCACAAAACCAAGAGCATTGCATACAGCATTAAGTTCAATCATAGTGTTAGTTCCATCAACAAAAGAAGTGAGCATTCTTGGGTTTATTCCTTTTTTTTCTGCAGCCTTCTTTAAACTTTCTGGAGTAGCATAGTTATTTAATTCGTTGTTTTTCCCCTTACCAAGAACTAGAACGTCAAAACCACAGTTTTTTGCAAATTCATATATTTCTACTATAGCACCAGGTTCATCGCCCTTAGTTCCAGAATATATAATTCCCTTTTCATCAGCCATAACTTTTAAAATTGGACCTACTGTCGCATCCATTTCAACATTAAGGCTTACTATATCAACGCCATTTTCTATAGCAGCAAGTGATAATTTTGTACCAGTTTCTGTATCTCCTGTACAATCTACTATGCAGTCCACTAGACTTGCTGCAATTAAATTATTTGTCGTAGCTATATATTTTTTTTCCTTTATGAGATTTTTTGCTTCTTCAAAATCATCTGTAAAAGCAAATTCTTTTTCATCTATATTTGCTGATTTTATTGCATTATTAAGTGTTACTTTATTTCTAGATGAGAAAATTATGGGATAAAAATTTTCATTTTGACTTAATAAGGTAAAAAGTGATGTGCCCATGATTCCTGAACCAACAATACCAACAGAAATATTTCCATATTCCTTTAATTTATTTTGTAAGTAAAACATTATTCCTCCAAATTTATATGAATAGTTTTAAATTTATTCGCAAAAAATATTTTAATCTGAATTATCTTCTATTGCAAATATTTTACAAATTATTTTCACTAAGCATTTTACCAAGTCTATATCCAGAGGCAAAGGCAAAGTGTAAATTGTAACCTCCACAGTCGCCATCAATATTAAGTGCTTCGCCGATAATATATAAATTCTCAAATTTTTTACTTGAGTAGTCATAATTATTAACTTCAGACAAATCTACTCCACCTCTTGTAACTTGAGAGTTTTTAAATCCTGTTGTTCCAATTACCTTGAATTTTGACTTCAATAATATCTCAATAATTTTTTGAAAGTCTGGCATAGAAATCATATTCATGGCAATTTTTTTGTCAAGATTTAAATAATCAATAATGTAATGAATAAATTTTTTATCAACGATTCCCATTAAATATTCTTCAAGTGAGAAATCTTCTAGCATATAATATCTACTGTAGAGCTTATCCACAGTATTTTCATCTACATTATTTATTAGTGGGACTTCAATAAAGTTTCCTTCACTAATATTTACAGACAAATCTAGAATTGGTGGACCACTAATTCCATAATTAGTAAATAGAATTTCTCCATTTCTCTCATCAATTTCTTTATTTCCCTTAAATAATTTGGCCTTTCCTATAACTTTTGTCCCACTTAAATGTTTTAAGTATTTTGATTCTAATTTTACCTGAGTCAGGGCTGGTTTTAATTCTGTTATTTTTAAACCAAGTTTTTTTAATATTTCAAAACTTTTTCCATCAGAACCACTTGCTGGCATAGATTTTCCACCAAAAGCTGCAATAACAATATCTGCCTCTATTTTATCATGGCTGGTTATTACATCAAATCCATTTTTATTTTTTTTGATTTCCTTAACTTCTGTATTAGATCTAATATCTATTCCCTTTTTATCAAGCCAATACATTAAAGTATTTAAAACAGAATTTGCCTTTAAAGTTATGGGATAAACTCTATTTCCATCAGTGGTAGACTCTAAACCCAATAAAGAAAAATAATCTATTAAGTCTTGATTTGAAAATTCCTCTAAAGTTTTTTTCACAAAACTAGGACTAGAATAATTATTTTCTGACAAGTTTAAATTTGTATAATTGCATCTGCCATTTCCTGTGGCTAAAAGTTTTTTGCCAACTCTATCATTTTTTTCAATTAATATTACATTGTTATTTCCATTTTTTGCATTTATTGCAGCTACCATTCCTGCTGGTCCTGCACCAATAATAATTATATTCATAGTATCACAGATAAATTATATCCTAAATTTATAGAAATTTACAATAATTTAGAAAAAATGTGCTATAATATCAAAGAAATTTGGAGGAATTATGAAAAATAAAATTTATATAACAGGTCACAAAAATCCCGACACTGATAGTATATGTTCCGCCATCGCCCTTGCAGAATTAAAAACAAAAATGGGCGAAGATGCTGAAGCTATTAGACTGGGAAACTTAAATAAAGAAACTGAATTTGTTCTAAAGTATTTTAATGTTCAAAAACCAAGACTAAAGACTTCAATAAAGCCGCAAGTAAGAGATTTAGAAATAGACGCTGCTTATTGTGTCAATCCAAGCCTTTCAATGGCATCAGCAATGGATTTGATTCAAAAAAATAATATCAATTCCTTACCCGTTGTAGACGATGATGACAATTTAATTGGAATCGTAAGTCTTTCAAATATTGCATCTACTTATATGGAAATATGGGACGACTCAATTATTGGAAGAAGTAATACAAGCTTCGAAAATATTTTAGATGTTTTAAGAGGAAAAGTTATTTATCTTCCAGAAAATCCAAGAAAATTATCTGGAAAAATGGCTGTAAAAGCTATTAAAAACCAGGATCTAATAAATGAAGGTGACATTGTAATTGTAGGAGACGATGTTAAAGATCAAGAATCTGTAATAAAAAAGGGCATCTCCCTATTAATTTTAACAATTTCAAGTAAGCTTGATGATAAACTTTTAGAGCTTGCTAAGGAAAATAATGTTGCTGTGATTTCAACTGGTCTTTCCACTTTTATGGTTGCAAGAATTTTGCCGCAAGCAGTTCCTGTTGAATATGTAATGACAAGAGATGACTTAGTTGTATTTCACAAAGATGACTTAATTGACGATGTCAGAGAAAAAATGTCACAATCAAGATTTAGGTCTTATCCAGTTCTTGACAATAAAAACAAAGTTATAGGAAATATATCTCGTTACCACTTGATTTCAAATTTAAAGAAAAAAATAATTTTAGTTGATCACAATGAAAGAAATCAATCCATAGATGACTTAGATTCTGCAGAAATAGTTCAAATTGTTGACCACCACAGAGTTGCAAATATTTCTACATCTTCCCCAATATATTTTAGAAATGAGCCTGTTGGATCAACTGCTACAATAGTTTCAAAGATGTTTTTTGAAAATGGAATAAAACCATCTCGTGAAATTGCAGGTCTTCTATGTGCAGCAATAATTTCTGATACACTTTTATTTAGGTCTCCAACATCAACAGATACAGACAAATATGTTCTAAACAAAATGAAAAAAATTGCAGCAATTGATGTAGAAGAATTTGCCATGGAAATGTTTAAAGCTGGAACAAGCCTTGAAGGAAGAAAACCTGATGAACTATTAAAATCTGATGTTAAAAACTTTTCCATTGAAGGCATAAATGTAAGAGTTTGCCAAATCTTTACAATGGATTTGGATAGCACAAGTTCAGTAGAAAAAGATTTAAAAGAAGCTATGGAACACTTCGTTGAAACTTCTGATGCTGAAACTTTTGTATTAATGATTACAGATATTTTTAAAGAGCTTTCAGAAGTAATACTTGCAGGAAGTTTTAAAGAAGCAATTGCAAGAAAATTTAATAAAGAACTTGTAGCCGACAAATTTTTATCTGAGGGACTACTATCAAGAAAAAAACAATTAGTGCCAAAAATTAGCGCCGCAATTTCAGAAGAACTTTCATAAAATTTATTTTGACAAAATAAGAGCCTATCAAAATTTGATAGACTCTTTTTTTATTTCAGTTCTTTAATTTATGCAAGCGAACCCATTGGATCCCATGGTTTTAAATGGATTGGTTCTTCACTATATGCTTTTATTACTTTTTCGTCTAAATATTTTTTGTTTATTAGGGCTTGATACATGTATTCATCAAACCACTCATCACTCATGACAAGATAGCCTCTATCGCCAGCATCTTTTCCCCATGAATTTTCAACTTTATATCTATTTATTTTCTTATTTTCTTCATCATAATCGCAACCAACAAAGACCATGGCATGTGTCATTAGTGACTCCTTGTAGTCTAATCTTTCTTCCTTTGACAAGTCATATTCTACATTTAGTAAATCAAAAATTTTTAAAGTTGAAAGGTCTAAATTTGCTCCCTTTCTGTAGAAGAATTGTGCAACATCACAGCCAAACCAAACTGGCTCACCATCTTTTAGTTGTTTTAAAATTCCGTCTTTCATAACTTCTACTGGCACATTTACATACCTAACCTTGTCAAGTTCCATCACATTACCTAAAAAGTCAACTGTATAAGATTTAAAATAAGGCTTATCCTTAGTTGGTGCATTGATTAAAGAAATATAATCATCTAAATTTACTTCTATATGTTTTTTCAAAAATTCTTGTGGTGTTAAATTTTTGTCAGAAATAAATTCTTCATCTTCATTGCGAACTTCGAAGTCGAATTTTTCTGGTGGAGTTCCTAAGGAAATTGAAAGAACATCATAAATTTTCTTCATATATTCTTCTTGCATTTTCTTTAATTTTTCTAAATCTTTTTCTTTTTTATATGAATTTCTCAAATTCTTAGCATACATTCTAAGAATTTTTGTTAGATAATTATTTAAATTTGCTGTGGCAGATGAGTTTACTGATTCTTTCATTGCATAAGATGGTACAAGTCCATATTTTTTTATAATATTTTTAATCATATCCCATTGTCCGCCATCTCCCATGGGGTCAGTCAAAATATGAGAAACAAGTCTTCCATCTAAATCTTCATCTAAAGTTCTTATAATTGAATCTAAAAAGTAATTGCATCTTTCTAATTTATCGAAAAATAAAGTATAATTTTTTGAAAGTTCAAAGCCCTTTAAATTATACTTTCTGCAAAGTTTATATTCCATTAAATTAAGAGCTGCAAACATCCAACATCTTCCAGATTGTTTTTGATTCCTAATTTCTTTTTCCTTTAACTCAATATTAAAAGTATGCCTATTTCTTTCGTCTTCAACCCTATCAACAGAAGCTTCAACTAAACCATTATTTACAGCAGCTCTTTGTGCTACTCTATTTGCTCTGTCTTTATAAAATTTTTCTCTACTATTTTGTAAAAATTCTTTTGTTATTTCCATTAAATCATCCTCTTTATAAATAAATTTTTTATATTAAAAATTAACTTACTTTTATATTATACTCTTCTTTTAAAATTTTAAAAAATAACATTTATATAAAAAAGAGACTCTAATAAAAGAGTCTAAAATATTAAAAAAAAGCACATTTCTTATTTATTTAGAAGGGTCCTCATGACAACCACAAGAATTCCCATCATCTTCATGGTGGTGCTTGTGGTCATGCTCGTGATCATGATGATGGTTCTCTTCATCATCCTCACTCTTATCAATATAGACATTTAAATCTTTTATTCCATAAACTTTTTCTAGTTCTTCAGAAAATGCCACTACAGATTTTTCATCAAAGCCATAGATGTAAACTTCACTGCCATAATTTAAGATTTCTAATTTTAAAATACCATCGTCATAAAGGCTTATGCCCATAAAGTTTAAAGAAGCATCTCCAATTAAATTTTCTAAAATCACTTTTTTGAAGTCTTCATCAACAATTCCTTGATAAATGTATTCGTAGCCATCTTCATCAGAATAAACTGCAAAATCTTCTAATAATTTCTTTGATTTTGCATCTTCCTTTAAAATTTTAACTTGATAAGAATCGCACTTATTTAAATATATTCTTAAAATATCATAAATTGGTTTTAAGTCAATTTCTTGATCAATAAATATATCATTTTCAAAATTTATATAATACAAATAGATCTCTCCTTATTTTATCAAAAAATAAAATTCAATATAAGAATCTTCTGACTTGTCTTCTTTGCCAAAATAAATATCAGAAAATATAACCTTATATTCATTATTTTCCATTGCTAAATCTTCAAGTTCAATATGATCTTTTGTCTTTTTTAATAGTTTTAAGTTGTCTCTAAGTTTTGCCAAATCAATTGTAAAAACTTTTTTGTAATCATCATGAGATTTTTTATAAATTTTTATTTCTTTTTTATTTTTTTCAAATTTATATTCACCAGATGTAACAACATTATCAAGAGAATATACAAAGATTATTTTTTTGTAACCTTCTACGTCTATGTTAAAACCTAGTTCACTATTCTTAGCTATGTTATCTGCATAAGAATATCCCAAATAGTCTTTATCTTCAACAATATTGGAAAAACCAAATAATTTTGTAAAACTATCTTCATTTAGTTTAAAATCCTTAGGCATATAGCTAAGCTTGTCTACTCTATCCGTCCTAACCATATAGCTTACAATATCTATAATTTGACTTTTTGTACTACTTTCAACATTTACATTGGCTTTTATCTCGTCGCCAGCAATCATTTTGTTTTCTTTTAAAAGTTTTTCAAATCTTGTATTTTGTGATCTCACACTTAAACTTGTTGCAGATGCAGGACCAAGACCTGTTATTAAAATTATTACTGATAAAAAAATTGGAATAGTAATATTTGAATTTTCTCTGTAAAAAATATAATAAATTAGAGATAGAAAAATCCAAACTCCTGCCGCAATTACAATATATCTATTTTCTGTAATTCCATATTCCTGAATTCTTAAATAAATTGCAAAGAACATCATTCCTAATAGTGGAAAGAGTGTAAAGGGAAAAACAATTTTAAATTTATTTATAAATTTAATACTATCTATTCTAGATAGGAAAAATAAATATACCACTGAAAAACTTGCAAACCAAATAACTAAATTAACGATTAAATTATTTGGAATTTGCCATAGCCATAAAATTTTAACAAAATAAGCAAGTAAAATTCCTGTGTAAATAATAACAATAGGAGTCATTATATATACCAACAAAATTTTAAAAGCCTTAGGATATTTATAATCTATAAAAGAATCTCTAACTTTTGGAAAATCAGAGAAAAATGTCACAACATTAAATAAAATAAAGGAAAAAATTCCAACTCTTAAATAAATAGAAGATGAAAAATTTAATTTAAATAAAGTATTTAACGCATAAATAATTCCGCTAACTCCTATAAAGACAATAAAACTGTATATATTTGAAATAATAAATGCCTTTAATATTTTAGCTACATAAACTACATAATCCTTGTGATAATTAAATTTACCTACAAAAGATGTGCCAACTACTAAAGCTGCAATTAAGGTAAAATAAATAAAATTACTATTATAATGGGATAAAGCCTGACCCTTATCATAAACAAGTTCATAAATCCCATATAAAATTGGAAGGGTGATTACATAGGAAAGTATCTTGAAAAAATTATTATTTTTTAAATTTTTAAGATCGTAATAATTTCTTAATCCTTCATTAAATAGTTTAATAAAGGCATAGAGAAAAATTCCAAAAACAAAAACTAATCCTAAGCTCATCAACTTGTTATTATATGCTTCAGCGTATTCATCGAAAGTTGATAAAATTAAAAATATTGTGGCAAGTGAAGCAGATATTATTGTAAATGGAAATCTTTTAATGGTGTTTTTAATACTATTAAAATTAAGTAAAGTGTAATTAAAAATTCTCATAACTACCTCCCTATTTTAATAATATATCAAGTATATAGAATTTTAAAGTAAATGGCTTAAATCTTTATCTTTGTATCCACTTTGACATATTTATTTTTTATATACAACTTTTCCCTCAGAAATTGTATAAAGAATTTCGCCCTTTAAATTCTTATTTGCAAAGGGACTATTAGATGATTTTGATTTAAATTTTTCTATTTTGTATTCCTTTTCAAGATCAATTATTGTTAAATCTGCAAGTTTATTAACTGCTATTTCCCCACCTTCAAGTCCATATATTTTTGCAGGATTTGTGCTCATTAGTTCAATTAATTTCATAAGAGATATTTCTTTACTTAAAACTAAGTTTTCATAGCAAATAGAAAAAGATGTCTCTAGTCCAATAATTCCTGATGGCGCCTTAGTTAGTTCTTTTTCCTTTTCTTCAGAGCTGTGAGGAGCGTGATCTGTTGCTATAATTTCAATTGTTCCCTCTTTTATACCTTTTATAATTCTTAATCTGTCTTCTTCACTTCTTAGTGGTGGATTCATTTTTGCAAGGCTACCATATTCTAAAACAGCCCTATCATTTAAGGCGATATGATGTGGCGTCACTTCTGCAAAAATATTTGCACCCATAGATTTTCCAAATTTAACAAGATCAACACCAAGACCTGTTGATAGATGCTGAATAGAAATTTTTGCACCAGTGTAAATTGCCATAGCTACATCTCTAGCAATAAAAGATGTCTCTGCAATAGTTGGCGAGCCATAAATATTTAATTTTTCAGAAACTTCTGAATGATTTATCCCATTTTGAGAAATTAAATTTGGATCTTCTTCATGAAAAGAAATTATAGCCCCTAATTTTTTAGATCGATTCATGGCATCCAGTAATAATTTAGAATTTCTATTAGGTATTCCATCATCTGTAAAAGCAATGGCACCAGCTATAAAATTTTCTTCCATATCAACAAGTTCTAAATCTCCAAAATTTTTTGTGAGAGCAGATACTGTAAAAACTTTTAAAGGTAGGTCTCTAGCTTTTTTATAATGCTCAATTATTTTTTCTTTGTTGTCTATTCTTGGACTAGTATTTGCCATTTGTACTACTGTCGTAAATCCACCAGCAATAGCAGCTTGACTTCCAGTTTTTAAATCTTCTTTATAAGTTTGACCTGGATCTCTAAAATGGACATGAACGTCTATAAGACCTGGTACAAGAACTTTTCCACTTGCATTAATTATTTCTTCATTAGGGTATTTTTTCTCATCAATACTTTTTTCAATTTCAGCAATTATTCCCTTTTCTATTCTTATATCTAAAACTTCATCAGTTCTTGAGAGGGGATCAATTATTCTTCCGCCTTTAATAATCATATTTTCTCCTAATAATTTATAATGAATCTTAAAAAAGACGAGGAAACACCTCGCCTTTTAAAAAAATTAATTATTCTTCTTCACTTTCTTCTTCATTTTCATCATAGATTTCTATATCATCAAAATCAAAATCATCATCATATAAATCGAAATCCATGTCTTCATTTTCGTAAACATAATCTTCTAAATCAGCAAGATCTTCTTCAATTATGTCAACATAATCTTCAATCTCTTCACGAGATTCTCTCATTTCATCAATAACATCGCTTAAAATATCTACAAGTTCAGATATAATTTTTCCCTCATTAGTTGTAGTGTCTAAATCATATCCATCACAAAGTCCTTGCAAATAAGAAATTCTCTTTAATAAATATTCCATATTTCCTCCAAATTAAACTCTAGACATATATTCGCCGTCTCTTGTGTCAATTCTTATAATATCGCCTGTATTAATGAAAAGTGGTACATTAAGAGTGTAACCTGTTTCAACAGTAGCAGGTTTAGATCCACCACTTGATGTATCTCCTTTGACACCTGGTTCAGTTTGAGTTACTTCTAATTCCACAAAGTTTTGAGGTGTAACTCTAAAAGCTTTGCCCTTGTAAAAATTAATAGTAGCCATGTCATTTTCTTTCATGAAGTTAAGTGCGTCTTCTACCATGCTTTTTTCTAGTGGAATTTGTTCGTAAGTTTCTTGATCCATAAAGTAATAAAGTTCTCCATCAGAATATAAATATTGCATTTCTTTATTTTCAATTACAACTTTTTCAAATTTTTCTGATGGATTAAATGTTGTATCTTTAATACCGCCAGTAAGTACTGATTTAATCTTACTTCTTACAAAAGCAGCACCTTTCCCAGGTTTAACGTGTTGAAAGTCAATTACAACCCAAACATCTCCATCCCATTCAAATGTAAGTCCTTTTCTTAAATCTCCTGCTGTTATCATATTTTCCTCCATATTAAGTATTGTCTTCTAAATCATAATGATTAAGTGAAATTGGCTGAAATTTTATAAAATCAGGCATAACTGAACCATAAAATTTTAAGACTGGTGGATGATATTTAACGCTTATACTAGAATTTTTATCGTAAAGATCAATTAAATACCCCACTAATTTGCAATTATTAGAAATTTGTGCATTATTATTTAAAATAATTATACCAGATATTTTATTATCATTAAACAAAACTTTATCATTTATTACTAAAATTTGATTATTTATGTCCGATTCTATTTTTAAACTTCCACTATTTTGAACTATTATATTTACATTATCTAAAGAAATCCTAGGAATTCTTTTTGTAGTTTTTTCTAATGTATTCTCATCTATCTCCTCGACTTCTTCAAAAATGTATTTCTTTCCCTTTTCAACTCCATAAATAAAATCACCCTCTAAATTTATTATCTTGTATTTAGAATGAGACCAATTATTTTTTTCAAAAGAATTTTTTATTTTTTCCAAATCATCCTTATTAACTTTTCCTGAATTTAGAATTCCATCTTCCATCTTATATGTTTTATTAATATAATTTGCCCTTATTTTTGCACTAGCTAATGAATTTTTATATTTTATATCAGTAGAAAGTTCTACTAAATCATAATTTTTCATGCTTTTATCATCATCTAAGATTCTTAACTGAAGTCTTTTAATTTCTGTATCACTTAGTTTAAATCCACAATGTAAATTTTTATAAATGCTATGAGAATTTAACAAATTTTCTAAGTTTTTATTAAAATTTTCTTCAGATTTTTTTATATTTAATACAGATTCTGCCGCATAATTTGCTTGAATCTTTTCAACTTTATTTAAGCTTATGTATGATGTATTTGACGTATAGGAATATATAAAGTAAAAGAAAAGAGCAAGCAATGAAATTAAAATAATAGTAAAAATATAAATATATCCTTCTTTTCTTTTATTCATAAAGTTTTATCCTCTTTGCTATTTTAAAATTTATTTTATCTTTATCATTATACTTTAAATAAATATTAAAATAAGATCCTTGGTCACTTACTTTAAAAGCACCTATTTCTTCAGTCAAAGCATTATTTCCTTTTTTTGGCAAATTATTGAACTTTTGCATTTTATCTACAGTTGTGGAATATCTAAATAATTGATTATCTTTTAATCCATAACTAATATAATTATACTTGTTGTCAACTTTTTTAATAAAATATAGTCCTCCATTAATATAAGTGTAATAATCACAAGATTCTATTTCGTCTTTTATGTAATTTATAGCATAGGACATGTCAGAATTAGTATTTTGATTAATGTAGCTTTTATTTAATATCTTTTGTGTTACTCCAAGAATAGATGTTAAAACCATTGTTATGATTAAAAGCATGGCTATAGAAAGTACAAGCTCAATTAGTGAATAACCCTTCTTGCGGTAAGTATACTTCAAGTTTAATTTCTTCATCACTACCACGCCTCTTTCCACTAACAATTACATGATTTAAATTACCCTCATTATTTTTTACTACATTAATGATAAAATTCTTTTTTGTATCATCGTCCTTATCAAAATTTATTTTCAAATCTTTATTGTTATAAGCATCTCCAATGATCTCTTCCATTTTTGAATTTACAGCATAAATTAATAATTCTCTTTCTTTTAAATAATTTTGATTTTCCAAGAGACTAATAATATTTGGCATAATTACAGATGCAATTAGACCTACAATAGCTATTGAAAACAAAACTTCAATCATTAAATGTCCCTTATTCCTAGTCCTTAATATCATAATAATTCACCTTGCCAGTAACTGGTAGAACCTTTATAGTAATAGTTTTTTTATCTGCTATAGAATAAACAATGGTACCCGCAGAATTATTTTTGCTTATATATGATGGCTTCCCGCTACTTGTAAAATTAATATCATGTACATTAGTGGATTTTAATTTAATAAGTTTATTAAACTTAATAGTTTTGATTTTATCTCCAAATTTAACTGTATAGCCGTCATTTTCAATTTTAAGGCTGGTTCTACAATTATTAACTTGAGCATAATTTTTTACAAATTTAATATCAAGTGCCAAAGTTTTTAATTGCTGCCTTGCTTCAATTTTATCGCGAACATTAAAATTAATTACGCCAATTGATAAAAGTACTATTATAATCCCAATTGTTATAACTAGTTCAATTAAAGTAAAACCTTTAGATGTCTTCATTGTATTCAACTTCTTTTATAAAAAAGAATAAATCTTCATTATTTTGTGGCAAAAAATAAATATAACTAATGTCTTCAGCAAATAAATTTATTCTAAACCACTCATTTTGATATATTTTGCCAGTAAAAGGAATTTTTTCTCCCGCAATATTTATTATTCCAATTTCTTTGCAAGAATCATAGGGAAATAAAAGTGAAAGAGAAATTCCGTTACAATGTTTATTTACACCAAGCTTTATAATGTCGTAAATTTTTTCTTTATCTACAAAAATTGATATAATCCCTGATTCACTATAATAATTTGTATTTACATTATTATCTACAATAAATTTATTTTCCTCATTTTTATTTATTTCTAAATCCAAATTATTATGATTACTTTCTAATTTGTCTTTAGCTTTATTATCAATATTGTCTTTTACGCCATTTAGGTTAGATAACTTTTCTTCATGCCCCTTAATTACATTATCTTTATTATTAGTTTTTAAAGATTCTTTTCCTTTTAAAGTTAAGTTTTTCATAATTTTTTTATTTGTACTTTGTAATTCAGTGGCCTTTATATTTTTTATATCAGTTATATTCTTATCTTTCTTATCATCTTTAGAATTTAAATTTTCTTTTTCACTTTCCTTATTATTTAGATTAGATGAATTTTTTTCATTAAAGTAAGCACTTTTTAAATCGGAGTAATAAACAGCCTTTGATGGCTTTTCTGCCTTAAATTCAAAATTAAATGTATTTTCATCATTTCTATTTAAAGTAATATTAGAATAACCATAATAATTTGTTAGCTTAGAAATTTTACCAATATCTCCATTATTTATTATTCCAGATATAGATAGTGTTTCAATATCTGTCTCTGCTTCCTTAGCAATATTTTCTTCTTCTAAATTATTCTCCGTAACAATTTTATCTATATTTTCCTTTGAAAAATTTTCTAAACCACTATATTTATAATTAATTTTTTCACTTTCAATACTTTCATTAAATTGTATTTCAGAAATTTTTTGTTTTTCATTTTTTATCAAAAAATTATAAAATAAAAATTCTAAAAATAGCAAAATGAAAATTACCAATAAAATCTTTTCTCTCTTTGAAAATCGCCTATAAGAAATTTTTTTGCTTAAAACATCAAAAATATCCATTCAATTTTTCCTCTAAAAATATTGCTAATTTTTCATGAAGCCTTTCATTTGGATGTATCCCATCGATTAAATCATCCTCAATGTTATTTTCTTTAGCATAATCGTAAAATGAAACAACTTCATAATCCTTGGCATTTTCCTTTAATTTTTTGTCAAGATTTTCTATTTTATTGTTCACTGAATTAAAATTTATAAAACTTTCATAAGCTTTATCTAAATTTTTAAAAGATGTTGGATAGGGTGTCATGACAATAATTTTTCCACCTAAGCTCTTTAATTTCTCTATAATTTTATTTATATTTTTTAGAACATAGTCAAGAGATCTGCCGTTATAAAAATCGTTTAGACCTATGAGAAGAAAATATAAATCATAACTCATCAAATTATTTATTGCATATAAAACTTCATCAGTGGTTAAGCCATTGACACCGTAGTTATCAATATCGTAACCTTTTCCCTGTAAATAATAAATTAAAGATTTTCCTCCAACTAAATAACCTTCAAAGATGGAATCTCCAAGAGCACAAATTCTCATAAAACCTCCTATATAAGTCCTTCTTCTAAGAAACTAAAATATTTATTATCACCAATTATTATATGGTCCAAAATATCAATTCCAATTATCTTTGATGCCTCAACTAAGGTATTGGTAAGATCAATGTCCTCCTTAGAGGGTTTTGGGTCCCCTGTTGGATGATTATGTAGCAAAATAATCGTGTGGGCATTGTCAAAAATGGCAGCCCTAAAGACTTCTCTTGCGTGAACAAGGGTCATATTTATAGTGCCCTTAGATATTTCTCTAACAAAATTTATTTCTTTTTTGGTATTTAAAGTCATAATCCTAAAATGTTCTTCTTCTAAAACACTCATATCACTTAAAACATAATTTGCAGCAATAGATGGAGATGTAACTCTAATTTTTGAATCGTATGAACTAGCCGAAAGACGCATTCCAAGCTGCACAGCAGCAATTATCATGGCGGCTTTAGCTTCTCCAATTCCTTCCACTTTCATTAAGTTGGAAAAATTTGCATTTTTAAGGCTATTTAAGCCATTTTTATCATTTTCTGATTTTAAGCTTCTAAGAACTTTATTGGCTGTATCAATGGCTGAATCGCCACTTTTAGACCCAGTTCTTATAATTAAAGCTAAAAGTTCAGCATTGGATAGATAATTTGGACCAAATTTTATAAGTTTTTCCTGAGGTCTCTCATCCTCTGGCATTTCTTTTATTGTGTATCTGCCAATTTCTCTTTCTTTCATAAAATCACCATAAATTGAAATCAAATAATTTTATTAAATCCCTATTAATCTTTCCAATAGGGAAGCCCACAATATTGAAATAGTCTCCTTCTATTTTCTCCACTAAGAGAGAACCCTTGCCCTGTATTCCATAAGCACCAGCCTTATCTTTATATTCAAGGGTGTCTAAATATTTTTCTATTTCATCAGAACTTAAATCATAAAACTTTACAGATGATTTTTCATAGCTTACATATTTAATTTTTTTAGATAATTTAAATATTGCATAACCTGTATAAACATTGTGAATTTTTCCGCTTAAACTTTTAATCATAATCTTTGCATCTTCACGATTTTTTGGTTTTCCAAGAAGCTTTCCATCAAGTTCAACTAAAGTGTCTGCTGATAAAACTATTTCCTCAACATTATCCTTTGCAACTTCTATTCCTTTTTCATAGGCAAGTGCCATAACAGTTGTCCAAGGAGAAAAACAATCATCTTTTATCTCATCAATTTCTTTAGAAATTACAGTAAAGTCTATAAAATTTGATAGGATTTCTCTCCTTCTAGGAGAATTTGATGCTAAAATAATTTTTTCCATTTCAACCTCTCTCTTTTGAAATATTTGTATTGTCGACTACATAGATTGAAGTAAGGCCAACAAAAAAACCAGTAAAAATCCCTAAAATAACGAGAAGTGGTAAATAAGCAAGTATTGCAGTAGTTTTCATAATATATGATGCAACTAAAACTTGACCCAAATTGTGAAAAAAAGATCCAATCTCACTAATACCAATTAGCGATAAATATTTTTTCAAAAATTTATGGGATAAAATCATAGCAAAAGAACTTAAAATAGCTCCTCCCATTGAAAAAAAGAAACTAGAAACTGCACCAGTAACAAGTGCCAAAATCACAGTTTTAAATATAGATACAAAAAATCCCTCTTTATATCCTATGGCAACTATAGTTACAAGAACTACAATATTTGATAAACCAAGTCTTGCTCCAGGTATTGCAACAGGAAGTGGAATCACACTTTCAAAAAGTCCAAGGACGATTCCCAAAGCACTAAGTAGAGATAAATAAATTAATTTTCTATTATTTCTCATTTTATTATCAAATCCAAACTATCCTCATTTTTTTTGTCAGAGACAATTTTTACCATAAGTCTATTAGGTAGGCAAATAATTGAATCTCCAGCTATAGAAATTTTTCCCATCTTCATACAAATTTTTTCCTTACAATTAGATTCATGCATGTAGACCTTTCCATTTTCAATTATCACTTCGTTTTTACCATAAATAGTATTAATATCAATTTTTTCTTTTGTATTATTAGTTAAGGGAAGCTCTTTATAAATTTTCCCATCAACAGTTATGACAACTTTTTTTGAAATATCATTTTCTTCCTTTGGCAATTTATTTGTAAAAAAATAAATCAAAAAAGAAATAATAACTAGTAAAATGATAACTAATATATCCGCTTTTTTTAACTTTATCATAGTTTTATTATAGCATAAGTTTAACTTGCAAATATAATTTAAATTTGCAAATAAAAAACTCTATAAAATCTTAGAAACAAATCTAAAATATTATAGAGTAAATTAAGTTTAAAAAAAGTGAGACCTTGGTCTCACTTTCATTATTCTGCTTCTGCAACAATTTCTTTGCCTGCATAGTGTCCACAAGAAGGACAAACTCTATGAGGTAATTTCATTTCATGGCAGTTAGGACATTCAACTACTGTTGCTTTATT
>QWCQ01000985.1_pt1 | contig 19944 bp, 8 predicted proteins | sample 1972701 | NCBI WGS metagenome assembly QWCQ01 (sample SAMN09866704, study PRJNA288562) | Human gut metagenome isolate pre4_stool, whole genome shotgun sequencing... | reverse complement strand
GCTGACCGTCGACTATCTTATCCTCGGGGATGATACCGGCTACAGAGTGATCCTGAGCCTCGGTGATCGCACGTGTGATCCCACCGAGAGCTCGGGGATGCACCTCCAGCTCGATCCTTGAGCGGGTGGTGCACTCTCCGTCCGGATCAGAGTGTAGTCCCTGGCAGCCGACCATCGGCACCAGCATAAGTGCCGAGGCGATGTGAGGTAGGTATTTCTTCTTCATAGCTATGAAGCTGAGTTATTTGTCTTCTGTGTGGGTAGGGGAGCGATCAGGCGCCCCTACCCTGTGCGTCGTGCTTTATGTCGACGCGTTACTTATCGGTGACTGACCCGGATGGATCAGAGGCCGGTGGTACCGCCGGTAAAGTCGAGACCGCGCTGTACGAGGTTCCAGGAGAGTACCGTGCACTCTACCTGGAGGCAGGTCTTGGTGTTATTCACCGGAGGATTAGCAGGCTCCGGCTCGAAGGGGTTGTCCTCACCGGGGGTGGGGATGTTCGGGTCACCCGGAGTCTTACCCTTGTCGGGATTGTTGGGGTTGTTAGGATCGTCGGAGTTGTTAGGATCGATCGGATCAATGGTGGTGTTGTCACCCGGAGTCTTGGGCTCCAGACGGCTCGGATCCTTCGGGGTGTCGGGATCATTGGGGTCGTAGTTGAAGCCGAGACCGGAGATGGTCCTTACCTTCAGGTCGTAGATGTTGTTACGACGGGTGTCGCAGTTGTAGACCTTATTGACAGGTCCCTGGGCGTTGACCGGAGAGAGGTATACGACGTTGAAGTCCTTATCGGCACCCCAGTACTTACGTACCTTGGTCTGACCGTCAGCGAGAGCAGCAGCGAGGGTGTTGTAGATGACAGCGTCCTCACCGTCACCAGCGGCGTAGAATTCACCTGCCTTGTCGTGCACGAGGTAGTAAGCGGTCCCATCACCACGATCTTGGAGGACATCAGCCTTCACCTTCCTGTAGATGTTGTACCACTTAGAGTCCGTGCGGACTACGATGAAGTACCAGCGCTCACCGAAGTCGTCCTCATTGGCATCGACTACATTCTGGGGCTTCAGTCCTGCGACGTACAGGTTGGCAGCCTCAGTCATCTCAGGCTTCGTAGCCTGTACCTTGGCGTCTACCTTCTTACCCTTCTTGATGTCGATCTTACCGTAGACCTTTACGTAGGCAACGTCGCCATAGGTGACAGCGGTGGGGGCGTAGGCAGTCTTGTCGTCCTTGACAGTCTCCTGGAGAGCGTGCTCGAGGAAGTAGATACCATTCTCAAGCGACTTGCCCTCCGTGCCGGAGTCAGCCTGACCCTTGGGGAGCTCTACGCCGTCCTTGAGGAGCTTGCGAGACTTGAAGTTATTCACGCCTGCCTTGGTGTCATCGTACTGACCGACGATCTTGGCATAGTCGCTCTGCTTCATCAGGTCGTATACCTTGACCCCCTTCTTGACGCCATCAGCAGTCTTACCGCCCTTGGCAGAGATGGTCTGGAGACTGGGATAGAATCCCTCATCCGTCAGTGAGATGTCAGCCTTGGTAGAGCCGGCATAGTCGGTGAAGAGGTAAGCACTCTTGGCAGAGCCGGCCATAGACCAGCTGAGGCTTGCCGGATCGATGACACCGAATTTCTCGGCACCCGTTACATCTACGGTCTCAGCCCATACCTGAGCCTTAGAAACGACGCGCTGGAGAGAGAACTGGAAGAAATTCTTCCCCTCACCCTTCGGATCCTCGACATTGTCCTCGATCTTCTTCGTATTAGAAGCATCCTCTGATGAGGTGGTCATAGCGAAGCCGGTGGTCTTGGACGACAGATCCTCGATCTGGTCGATCTTGACGGTGTTGTCCTTGTAGAGGTCAGCCTTCGTCAGGTTCATATTGATCACCGGGGTGACGGTGACGCTGGGAGCGGGATCGGTCTTGATCACCTTGCTCGTCCAGACGTTGTTGTTAGGCTCGAGGAACTCCACGGGGATGGCGGGACGATCGCTGATCAGGATCTGACCGGACTTGATGGCGTTCTCGTCATCGGTACCGACCACCTCCTTATCCTGGGCGTCGGTGATGTTGGCACGATTGCCGCCGGGAGAGAGGAAGGAGACAGATAGCTGTACTCCGGTACGTCCCTCAGCGGCAGGCTCTGCGCCGTTCTGAGTCTTGTTGCAGGCCGTAAAGGCAAGCGCCACGGCAGCTGCTGCAAGTACTGTTGCTACATTTTTCATAAATCTAAATGTTGTAAAACAGTGAGTGATAAATAATATAGTGATTGTAGTAGTGTCTGTTGTAGTCTTATCGGACAAGTCGGATGAGGCGGAAATCTATTACCGGCAATAGGTGAAACTAATATCGGGTATAGTCTCCACTAATACCGGGTATAGTCTCCACTAATACCGGTATTAGTCAAACCCCTGATCAGAGCGCTGTCCTGTCGGACGGGTTGCGATGACCTGTCGGACGGGTCGCGATGACCTATCGGACGAGTCGGACGGGTCGGCCGGCGCGAAGTCCTATCGGACGGGGCGGCGCACTCATCTCTGTGTGAGCCCTGACTGGTCTGACTTACCTGACTGGTCCGACCGGGCTGACCGATCCGACTCGTCCGACTGGTCTGACTTGTCCTACTCGTCCGACTGGTCTGACTTGTCCGACCGATCCGATGGACTTCCTGTCCTGATATATGTCTACTTGGTCGGTCGGGCACCGCTGTGCCCGGCAGTGGGGGCTCAGAGGCTCTCGAGGAGCTTGCGGAGCTCGGCGAGGTTGTCGGCGGCACGCTTGTCGCCCTTGGAGACAGCCTCACTGAAGCACTTCTCCGCCTCGTCGTACTTGCCGGTGAGGGCAAGGGCGATACCGCGGTTATTCAGCGTCTCAGCAGTCGGAGCCTTGACCTGATCGAGTCGGGTGAGGGCTGCGGCGGCATTGCCTCCCTCCAGCTCAGCAGCAGCGGCGTTGGTCAGCGCAGCGGGCTCGCCGGGGAAGTGCTTCTCGGCAATGGCGAAGACCTCCTTGAAGTCCTCACTGCCGACGGGATAGCTATTAGCCACGAGATACATCTCGTTAAGGCTGAGGAGCTTCGGCGCGGTCTTGATCCGCTCGCGTGCCTCCTCGAGGTTGAAGCCCCGGACGGTGTAGCGGAAGGCGTAGTCGGTGCGGCGTACCTTGGCGTAGAGTCCGGCGTCGGATACCAGCTCGCGGAAGGGGACGCCGCCCTGGAGGGCGCGTACCTTCGGGTCGCGGGCGTCACCGCTGTAGTTGTCGATGATCTGCTGGAGGTCGGACTTGTAGGAGAGATCCGACTCGCGGATGAGCTTCTCCACACCTGCCCAGTCCTCACCACGTCCGGCGACGCTCATATCGGAGCGCTTGATGCCGTGGGTGCGGCTGAGGTAGTCGGCGAAGGACTTCGCACGGCGCTCGGAGAGTGCCTTATTGTACCCCGCCTTGCCCTCGGGTGAGGCCCAGCCCTCTACGGTCATGCCGGTGAGGGTGATGTCCTTATTACCGAGCACGGAGCGGACCTTGCTGTCCACGTCATCGAGGACGGTGGCATTTTGCTTATAGCCACGGTCGATATTGTGCTTCGCGACGCGGAAGGCGATGGTAGCGGAGTACTTATCGGAGCGGTTCTTGATCTTCTCTGCCACAGGTACCACGTAGGAGGTGTGGTAGGTGGGGCGGTAGGGCTCTGCCTTGACGAAGGGGGTGAGGAGTGTCATCGTGGCGGTGCCTCTGTCGCAGTCGGCGCATCCGGTGAGCCACTCGTCGATGGAGAGGACGGCTCCGCGCATACGCTTGTCGTAGGGGACCGTAACGCTGTAGCGGATGGTCTGCGGGAGACCATTCTGTCGACGGGTAATGCTCTGAGGACGAGCAGCAGAGTAGTAGTCGGGCGTGTGTCCGAAGGAGAGCTGGCGACTGAGAGCCTTGTCACGGGTCCCGCCGACGATGTAGATCGGCTCGAGTACCTGCTCGTAGGAGCCGTCGGGCTGTGCGATCCTCGGGGTGAGGATGATGAGGTCGTTGCTGCCCACCCGGAGGTCATCGAGGATGAGATCCAGGGCGAGGCTCACCTGACCGGCGCCCTTGTCGACGTGGACAGTCGGGGTAGCCTTGATCTGATCCAGGTGGCGAACCGGCTTCGCTGCGAAGGCGGTGAGAGCGAGGAGCGACAGGAGTGTCGCGGCAAATATCTTTTTCATCTTATCCATGGATCAATTGAAGAAGTAGGTGAGGGAGAGCGTGGCGCGGGTAAGGCCGAAGTAGTCGTAGGTGCTCTCGTCGAGGAGCGGACTGCAGACGGGGCAGTCGTACTTCTTATAAGGTGTACGTGCCCAGCCGCCACCGAGGGAGGCCTCAAGATTGAGGTGCTTGGAGAGGATCCACTGATGTCCGAGACTGAGTCCGGCGCCGTAGAAGTAGCCCTCGTAGCGGTTGTCCTTCAGGTTCTTCAGTCGACCGACGGGGAGATTGATACCGCCGATGTTGTACTGACCGTAGTGGCCGTGAAGGCCAACGAAGGTGCCATTGAAGACCTCGCAGAACCAGTACCGGAGCTCCGGCTGGACGAGCCAGTGACGCACCTCAAGGGGCTTCTCAAACTTCCAGAGGTTGCCACCGCCGTAGAGGTCAAGGGTTACCTTAGGACCCATAGCGAATTCGAGGGCAGCATTGGGGGAGCCCATGACAGCCCAGTGGAGGGCGTTGGTCTTAAGTGCTACTTTCTGAGCCTTCGCACCCTGGAGGGCGAGCCCTGAGAGCAGGAGGATCAGAAGTATTTTAGCGTAATGCTTCATATATGAAAAGATTAAACAATTGTTATCTCCATCTATAGTACCTAACCCGGTGGATCGGATAAGTGTCAAAGGGACTGTATGCTCCAGTCAAGAAAAGCTTTGCGACCTCACAAGTTAAAAAAGACTCTCTATGATGTTACAAAGTGACCACACGAGACATTCGTCTCCCTTAACGTTGCAAATGTACCTCAAAATACTCGATTAAATCAAGCAAAAATAGAAAAATAGAATGACTATCCTAATGGAATGCCGATACAATCAAGGATTGCAGCAAAAGTTAAAGTTTACACTTTCACGGAAAATGAATCAATAGTCCGATGGGATTATATATAATTACCTCATATTACACAAATTGACATGAAGTGGTTTACCCTGCACTTGATGAAAATAATAGGTAATATTGCCGTATGAAAGCAAGGCAATTACTCATAGCGCTGCTCCTTCTGATCCTGATCGGAGGGTGTAGTAGCGGTAAGAAAACAGACGAGCGCCAGCAGGCTGTCGTCCACGAGCGTCAGCTGGGACACCCTATTTATCACCCGATCACTCATCGACTATCTCGGGCTCTCCAAGGGCGTGGATCAGGATCGGCGTCGTCCGGCGGCGCAACACCTCATCGGACAGGTGGAGCGTAATCCCGAGGCTCTAAGCCTGCTGATGAGCAGCCTCAGCGCCCTACTCTACGACCCAAGCTCTGCCCGGTACGATGAGACCCTCTACCTCCCCTTCGTGGAGGCGGCTATAGGGTCGGACTCTATTACAGCAGCAGAGCGAGATAGACTCGTCTTTGCTCGTGAGCAGATACGAAAGAACTACCCCGGGACTGCAGCGACAGACTTTAGCTACAAGGACGTGGAGGGGCGATCGCACCATCTCCGTGGACTCTACGACGCGGTCCCTATCCTGATCTTTTTCTTTCGCCCCGACTGCAGTGGATGCGATGTTATAGCACAGCAGATGAGGCACTCAGCGGTGTGGGAGGAGAAGAGGAGTCACTTCGATCCACGATGGCTCCAGGGACGCAATGTGCGCGACTTCGAGGGGATCGAGCTGTATGACTTCCGCGCCATGCCTACCTTTTACCTCCTCTCCGGTGAGGGGATCGTTCTGATCAAGGATCAGCCTTTCCCAGTAGTGGAGCAGTACCTGTCTCAGGGAGAGAGTGATAGTATATAAGCGGGGATCTGTCATCACGATGGCCCTTCTTGGGGGGGGCATTGGACGAGTCGGAAGAGTCGGACGTTCTGCCCAAATATAGTAGGCTCTGACAGCATACCGGCATCCGCAAGGATGCCCGTTCCATAGGCATCGGTCGAGGCACGAAGTGCCGATGACCGATGTATAAGCGTACACATTAGGCCTCGACCCCTTGCGGGTCGCCGGGAAAGAGGATTTCTGCTCGGCGACCCGCAAGGGTGTCGCACTCACCAGTCTGGCAATCAGTGCGACGCCCTGGCGGGGTCGGGATTACTTGCTTTGCCCGGTCCACGGGTCGTCGGGGCTACGCCCCTCGACCGGTGGCTATGGAGCGGGCACCCGCAAGGGGTGCTTCCCCGCCGCCTGGCGCACTGTCTTATCGGACGGGGCGATGACGGGGCGGACGAGCGCGGTGCCTAATCGGACGGGGCGACGATCCCTTCGCGGGAGTTATGGATCCCGACAGGGATCCCCGCTTCATAGCCACAGGTCAAGCCGCGATAGCGGCGATGACCTGTGGGCAGATCGACCTCTTGACCTCGACCCCGCTAGGGCGTCGCACCTATCAGGGAGTCTGGCAATCAGTGCGACGCCCTGGCGGGGTCGCGATTGCTTGCTTTGCCCGGTCCACGGGTCTTCGGGGCTACGCCCCTCGACCACGTGGCTATGGAGCGGGCACCCACAAGGGGTGCCTCCGTTCCCCCACTCTTCACAATTGAATATATAGCTACGGTGTCTCTCAAATGCGTCCCCCTAGGGTGACGCTCCAGGGATGACGCATTGGGGCATTGGGGTAATCATATACCTAAAGGTCTTTATCCGTCAGGCACCCGAAGGGTGCTCGCTCCATAGGCATCGGTCATCCGCGAAGCGGTGACCGATGTACAGAGACCCTTCCCTATCCCCTCGACCCCTTGTGGGTCGCCGAGCAGAGCCTTCAGCGACCCCGCTAGGGTGTCGCACATACCAGTCAGTCAATCAGTGCGACACCCTGGCGGGGTCGGGATCGCTTGCATTGCCCGGTCCACGGGTCTTCGGGGCTACGCCCCTCGACACGTGGCTATGGAGCGGGCACCCACAAGGGGTGCTCCGTTCCCCACTCTTCACAATTAGATGAATGGCTACGCCTGCCGATCCCGCAGGGGCGAAGCCCCGGAGGGATCATCGCTGTTTAGCCCGCGTGTCGAGGCACGAAGTGCCGAAGACCGCGGGAAAGAGGACCCTGATAAAGATATACGACCCCGCCAGGGTGTCGCACATACCAGTCAGTCAATCAGTGCGACACCCTTGCGGGGTCGCGGGGTTATTTTGCGATACTTGATCCACGGGTCTTCGGGGCTACGCCCCTCGACCACGTGGCTAAAAAACGGGCACCCGCAAGGGGTGCTCCGTTCACCACTCTTCACTATTAGATGAATATGACCCCCTGCACGCTTATACAGCTGGTGGGGGGTGCTCCGTTCCCCACTCTTCACTATTAGATGAATATGACCCCCTGCACGCTTATACAGCTGCTGGGGGGTGCTCCGTTCCCCCACTCTTCACTATTAGATGAATGGTCTGTGAATTCTAAACCCGGTATTAGTGATCACTAAACCCGGTAATAGTGATCACTAATACCGGGTTTAGTTTGGAGGCGCAGGTCTGACGCATATGAGTCTGATAGTAAAGGATCTGATGCTCGTATGAGAGGCTGATGGACGAGCCTCAAGCACGTCAGCCCTGACCTATACGCCGGGGCTCATCTATTACCGGTAATAGGGATGACTAAGTAAAGACCTTTGAAAAATGGTCTTTCGCCGAAAAAGCTCCGCTTTTTCGGCAGGGACTTTGCAGAACACCCCAGATGCAAGGAACTGAGAGTGAGAGCGAAGGGAGTGTGCTTACGCACATGACCAAGCCCGAATCTCGAAAGTGACACCGCAGATGGGGTGTTATGCAAAGGTCTCAAGTAGGCAGTGGGACCCACCCGCCAAGCTCCCAACCCTCCTCGCGGTCCGACCTGTCCCACCCACCTGCATCTACGACGAAGAGCCCCGCTGCAGTCTTAAGGCTGCAGCGGGGCTCTCACTATCGTTGGGGGTGCGATCAGCGTGGACCGAGCATTACTTCAGTTCCTTATCCTCTACACAGCGGACGGAAGCACCGAAGAAGGCGTTATCCGGCATAAGTGCTGCCTTAAGGGAGCCATCGGCCGTGGTCTTGATGCTGAGGAAGATGCTATTGCCGTCGCCGTAGAAGAAATTGAACCAGTAGCGTCCCTCATACCCCGGCTTCATCAGCTGGGTAAATGCGCTGCCGTCCACATCGGCGACGTCATTGGAGGCCTGACGGTAGCCGGCGTAGGGGAACCATACATTGACGTTGTCCTCGTTGATGAAGTAGACCCCGTTATTGTATGGAGCCTTGTAGTCCTGACCTGCCTTGCGAGTCGCATCGGGGTCGTCAGAGTTGATGGAGGTATCCTCCCGTCCTCCACTGTAGAAGTGGGGATCACGAGCCATGTGCTGGACCAGCTCATTCACCTCCCGATAGGCTGCGGTACGCCATCCCTCAGGGCAGGGATCATAGGCACCCTTGGTCGTCGGCTCCTTCATCGGATCTCGCTCATTGGTGTTATGCATATCCGCAGAGGCATTCCAGGCATTCTCAGGAGCTGAATTAGCATCAGTGAAGTAACTTTTTGCCATAAGAGTTGCTGGCATGCACCCACCGAAGTAGCCGTCTCTCTGAGGACTCGGCTTACCCCCCTTTGATACGTAGGCAAAAAAGTCTTTATAGTCTTTACCATAATTATGGTATACAAAGGGTAGAGCGGTAGCAGTAGCACCATAGCTCAATTTCTTCGCTTCTGCTCTATGCTTGGCGTAGCAGGCAAACGTATTTTCTCCAAATGCTATCGGGACAGCAGCCGGATAGAGCAAATACTCTATCGCAGTAGTATTGTAGCCATCCGGCATACGATAATAGCCCGCAGGAGAGTAATCCACCATATCTTTCCTAGCAGTACGCATCAGGTTGCGATCGATCCACTTGGTGTCGCCGATCACGACATACCCCCCTTGGTAGACAAGGATGTCCAGAGAGGCCCGCTCACTGATGATCCGGACGAGGCTCTGACGAGCCTTGTACAGTCCGTTGAGTGGCTCCACGCGGTTCTCCTTGATCGTGACGGTAAAGTAGCCGTTGTAGCCGACGCCGGTCGTGCCGGTGTCGGTGCCTATGGATGGGTCTGAGTGGGAGAGCCATCCGTCGTCCTTCACCGGACTCTGGACGTGCCAGGGAGTGACGCTTCGGACATTGACGGTGTAAATGAGGTCGCCGACTTGATTGAGAGGTGTCTCGATGACTCGGAAGGTACGACTCAGGTCTTTCTCTCTGGGTGAGCCCTCTGGATAGACGATGTCGTAGTCGAGTGCCTGTCCGGAGGTGATCCGGATCGTCTTGAAGTCGATCAGGGTACCGGTTTTGGCATCTGTAAGCTTCACCTTGACGAGAGCCTCACCGGTATTCTGCCCCAAGTTGAGCTTCCTCGTGGAGAGGAGTATTCGCCCATCCTCTCCCACGACCCCTGAGGAGGGACTGTAGCTAACCCAATCCTGATGCTCGGGAGAGTCCCCGGTGAGATAGCTGACGCCGACGATCTCCCACCTATTACCCGGTCGGTAGGCATCCACTCTCACCTCGAAAACCTCATCACGACGGCTGTCAGCCGAGATAAGTGAGGGGTAGAGCAGGAGCTGATCACGCAGCACTTCATCGGGTGTCTGGTCGATGGAGATACGCAGGTAGAGGTTGGGGTAATTGGCGACACCTATCTTATACTCCACGCTCCTCTTGTAGTTGCTGTCGATGAGCTGCTGCTCCGTCGCCCCTCTCCACCTGTCATCGATGTAGAGCCCGCGGAAGTCGTACTTGAGATCCTTTACACCAAATCCGCGATCCCCTTCTCCGACAGAGGCGTGATCCACCAATCGGGCTTTGATCCAGGAGATGTTGTCGGGATCGCTAAAGGGATACTGAGTAGTCCCATCCCCTGCGAATGAGTACTTCTCCTCTAAGATCCTAAAGCCCTTGAACTCGGGGATATTCGTCCGCACGGTGATCTCTTCGGTGAACTGTCGGTCATTCTGATCTGTGGCATACTTCTTACCATCCACCTCATACTCGTAACTGGCTCTGGTACCATGGTGTACGAAAGCTCTGGTAGAGCTGATGAAGTACTCTCCGTCCGTAATGATCTGCTCCGACTGCTTGATGGAGCGCTCGAGGGTGGTGACGCCGAGGATCATATTGACCGGACGACGCTTGATGGCATCCTCGGGAGTGTTGTAGCCCCTCCCGTTTACCTCCTTGATCTCTATGGTGTAGATGGAGTTGCGACGGACGATCCTTCGACCTCGCCGATCCATTAGGGCAAAGCGATACCAGCAAGTCTCGCCGTTGAAGCGAGCCTTGATGAGCACACCACCACCGATGTTTTTATTCTCGAGTGTATTGGGCAGCTCGCTCTCATAGGTGATGAGAGTAACCGTGGAGGACTGTGACTCCATCGTCACCGCTTCCTCCTCAATCATCTTCGGCTCCCCGGCAGGGGTGATGGGCGTGTCGGCACGCTCGTTGTTGCCTGCGGTAAATGGGACAACGTGCGTAAAGAGATAGGACTTCTCCGGCCGTATCGGTACAACGGCGAGGATCTTAAACTGATTATCCTCCGGAGTCGCATTGGTGATATTGATCTTAGATACGATGCGGCTCAGCACCACATCGACGTGGTGATCCGTTGCCGGGATAAGATCTCGGGATCGTCCCGTCATCAGATAGGGGCCGGCGATGGTAGGCCTGTCCTCCACCACCTTGCCTGTCAGCTCACTTACTTTCTCATCTCCTGTGAGCCATCCCTCCTTGGCATTGGCGACGACAAGCACCTGATAGGTCGCTGAGGCATCCTTGTAGGAGATGGCTCTGTGGAGGATGCCGGAGTACTTGCTGGCTACGGCGATCCGCTCATGGTACTCGGGTGCTGTCTTCGGTGCATCGGTAGTGTCCAGGTGGTCGCCCTTGTAGAGATAGATGTCGAGGGTCTCGATCTTGGACTCTGCCTCTGTGTCTCCCCCCTCCTTACTCCTAAGGGAGCCACTATTGTCAGGCAGGAGGATCGATAGCTCTATCGTCTGGTCTCCTCCCTCGGGGTCGATCTCATCACCCCAGAGCCTATCCTGGCGACACCCCGTGAGGGTGAGGGACAGGAGTGCCAAGAGTGAGAGCAGGAGCGTATGGGAGAGATTTCTTGTCTGTATCATGGTCATGATGTCAGTCATTTATGGTTTTACGCTACGGACGCATCGGACGGAGGAGGTGAAGGCCCAGGTCTCGATGTGCATCCATACCTTGGTGGGAGAGAAGTAGAGCAGCTGAGACTTGATACTGCCGGTGGCATTGGGATTCACCAGCTCATAGGTCTTGTAGGCTCCGGTGACTCCCATAGTGCGGATGTCGGCGTGATTGAAGGGTCGATAGCCGGCAGCTGGGAGGTACCAATGTACGCCTGTACTGGAGGAGGGGGTCATCGGATCAGCCACGAGGTAACGCCCGCTATTATTCTCTCCCATCTCTCCGTCAATGGCGGAGTAGGTCTCGTCGAGATTCATCAGCGGCGTAGGCTTGCCGTACGTCTTGCCGAGGAGGTCTACGAGTGACTCCAGCTGAGTCTTGGTCGGAACCGTCCACCCCGGAGGGCAGGGAGAGACAGCAGGGGTAGCATCCGCTGTGATCCATTTACCGGACGCTGGATTGTAATAGTTATTGAGCAGCTGGACCGACTTGTCCTCAGTATTTCCCTCGGCATAACCACTCGTGGGGGCTTTGCTGAAGAAGTATCCATCGTGAGCGTAGTTTTCAGACTTATTCCCGCTATTGCGTAGATAGGCCTCATTATCGAGAGAATAGGCTCCATAGTCCCCTATCTCATGCCCTACCGGAATAGCATAAGGGTAGAGCGTAGAGTTAATATAACGCAGTGCCGTAGTATAAGCATCAAAAGCGTACTTACCGGGTGTCACATAGAGTGACGTCTCTGAGTTCAAGCGATTCTCATCTACAGCGTATTTGTAGCCGGCCTTGAGGTTGCGATCGAGCCAGTAGTTGTCACCGATCTTGACGTAGCCCCCTTGGTAGACTGTGATGTCACGGACAGCCATCGCCTCAGCGCTCCCATCGACGTATCCCTTGAGAGAGATATGAGCCTCACGGGCCGGGAGGAAGTGATCCACCATCACGGGTTTATTGACAGAAACGCCACTACTCCAGCTCGACTTACGATCCGCTACCCGGACCTGAAACGTCTGATTGTCCCGGGATTTCCCGCCAGTGATAGTGACCCAGTCAATATTGGAGCCGTCAGATGCCGGCTCCACAATCGCCTCCCAACGGAGGTTAGAGCTGACTTCCACACTGTACTCGTAGGCATTCCCCCAATCCCAGCCGAGAGGGGTCTCGATGACATACTTGTCACGGCGCATATCATGGGGCATGCCATTGCCCTTAGGATAGACGATATTATAGTCCAGCTGGAACTCGCGGTAGACTCGGATCGGGAGCTTGTGGAAGACTTGACCTCCGATCTCACCTCCATAGAGAGTGATCGTGGCCACATCAGGCTCCAGATCTCCCATGGCCTTGGTGTCGATGTAGAGTATGTCTGTGCCGAGCTGCTGTCGCCTCTTTGCTAACTCAGCGGCATCGTACTTACCCGGCTTGTCATCTCTCCAGAGATCAACCGGGTCTCCGTGGTCATCGAGGACGTAGATGCGCTCGATGAAGTCTCGCCCACTCGTAGAGGGGGTGACACTGAAGAGACGCCAGCCCAGCTTGGGGAGGTTGGTCGTGATGCGTGTCTTTCGGTGCTGGACCTCCTTGGCGGTGATCTTGAAGCGGTCGGGCGAGGCTGCCAACCGTACCACATCAGGGTAGAAGCGGTTGATATTATCCTGTGTGATGGAGTACTGCACCTGCAGATCATTGGTGTGGATACCTGTCGCCCTTACCCAGCCGAATGCGCGTCGCACATCATCGGCTACAAGAGAGTGGTACTGGTAGACCCCGACATTGAGCGTGTAGCGTCGCCCGGGCTTCTCGTTGCCCTCGTAGGCAGGCTGCAGGGTGGAAGTGGCCCATGCCGCAAGGTGTTGCTTCGTGTCGCTAAAGGTCCCCTCCGCAGGCGCGATCAGCTTGAGTCCCGGAGCATTGGTGTAGACGTAGGTGAGCTCGTCCATCTGCTCGCGGTCAAATTGGAAGTTGGACTTCTCGATCCGGAGGAAATATCGACCGAAGAAGACCGTCTCAGCTGTACCGACATTAGTCCACTCGGCAACCGTGTAGACAAGAGACTCGCGATTACGATCCTCTCCTGATCGGATGGCTGCCACAGCAGCATCGAGGGTATCGTATCCGTCTGCGGTGAGCTTCTTTATCGTTACCCGATAGAGTGTATTGGCTGTCAGGGACTGGGAAGACTGACTACCATCCTTGGGCGAAAAGAAGTAGTAGTTATCCACTCCGGAGGGATTCTTAGCCTTGAAGACAACGTATGCACGCTGCTTTGATGCCGTAGGGTAAACATAAGCCCTCTCCCCTGTCGCATGGGTGGTCGTGGAGGTCAGAGTGGCAACGTCGGTGAGAGGGTCGCCGGCAAGAGTAGCTCCCTTGGGCGCATTGACGAGGTAAGTCTCGCCTATGGAGATCTCTCCCTCACCCCTTAGCTCAATGGCGGCGGCAAGACGCTTGACGCGGACTTCCCCGGTGACGATGCCGGAGTGATTGGCATTCAGCTCAGCCGTCCCATACATCACCAAGGGGGGGCGAGCGGTGTCGTCCGTCTTCATGACGGAGAGAGAGGAGAGGCCGTCCAGTGTCAGACCTGTGAGACTTGGGTAGGTGACGGCACCCTCTGCATTGGCAACAACGGCAACCTGAAATGTACTTCCGGTACCCTTGTATGGGATCTGGTCTACCGTGACAGAGATCGTGCCTGTCGCTCCTTCAGTGACCGTCTGTCCGAGGGCAGATCCGACAAGCGTTGTGCCGGCTTGGTCAAAGATGAAGACATCCACTTTATCAATCTTATTCTCGGTCTCCGTGCCCACTTCATTGGCTCGGAGAATCTCCTCTACTCGGGGATTGTCCGGAGTGATCCTGAGTGAGAGCCCCGTCAAGCCATTTCCGGAGTCGGGCTCCTGCCCCCTCTCCGCTGTACAGGAGGCGAGGAGGGTGATTGCCACAAAGAGCAGGATCAGAGGTAAGACTTTATTCTTGATCATCATATCCATTTGTCCCATCAGTTGTTGTTCTTAATCTTGATGCAACGGACGAGGAGACCGTTTGTCGTATTTCCCTTATCGACATAGTTGTGTGGTGCATCGTTCCCGAATCCTACACTGCAGTATCCGCCGGTCATGGGAGATGCGGGATCATAGAGTGCGTAGCAGGCTCCTGGAACTGCTGTCTTACCGATAAATAACCAGTTGCGTAGCATGCCGGACCCATCTCGCCAGCCACCGAGAGGCAGGTAGAAGGAGTAAGCCGGATCGGTGGTCTTGAAGAAGTAGCCCACGGCATTCTCGTAGTAGTCGCGACTCGCATAATCAGAATTAGTGAGGAGAGTGCTTTTCATCATAAGCTCAAACTCATCCTTGGTCGGCATCCGGTAACCCTCCGGGCAGGGATCAAGACCCTTGTCTTTCTCTCCCGGGATATGCTTGTACCACCGGGGCTGAGTGAATGTTGCCTTGTCGTACCAATCCTTTGGATGCACAATGTACTTGTGGAACTGAGGGTCGGCTTTTGGAGCTGTCTCCTCATGGGTATTGGGTGACACTCCCCAGGAGGTGGTGGCATCACCGATACGTCGCGGCTGGCGCCATGCCGGCACTTCTGAGACTTCACTTTCACTGAGGTTGGAGTTAATATTCCCATCGATGACGTTGATACCATTGTACTGATAACCATCGGGTACTCGTCCACTCTGGTAGAACGCTCCATTGACACGCACGCGGTCAAATCCGGTGATCTCTGCGGATCCGCCCCACTGAGTGTAGTGTGCATAGGAGAGCGAGCCCATGTTCCGGTCGAGCCACACTTGTCCATTCTCCAGTGTCAGAGCCTTGTATCCTCCCTGCTCCACACGGATGTAGGTTGGGTGCTTGGAGCCATCGTAGATCTTGATGGTGGCATAGCGGAGGATATTGAGCCTGTCAACCGGCTTTACCGATATCTTCAGCTCGCTGCTGCGTGACAGCTTCTCCAGTTTGATCCAATTTCCTGTCGATGCAGCGGTCCCCCACGTGTCTACCACCTCGGGGACCCAGTCATAGTGGTGGGACTGTACCTTAATGGTAGTCTCAAGCGGTCCCGATGCCGCATCTCCCACAAAGGCGACATATTGCCGTGCAGTCACATAGAGTACCGGCATCTGTCGGATGACCACCACGAGTGGTCTGGAGTAGCCCTCAGGAGTGATCGTCAGCTTACAGGTGCGGACGCGATCATCATCTCCATCATTATCACTAAGGGTGTGGAATGCGACCCTTTTCGCTTGTCCGCTAATGGTCTCCGGTTGCTCGTCCATTGTCAGCCAGTCGGGGATCTTCCCGCCCTCAAAGTCGTAGGTGAGCTTTGTCGGAGTTGATATAAGCTGATCCATGAGGATCATAAAGTCTCCCTGTGCATCGGCAAAGGCATTCAGATCAACGGTGTCTCTCGTAAGGGCGATGTACTCATCAACGAAGTCTGCTTGCTCATCCTCTACCGTCCAGTCCTTGGGAGTGATGGTGAGAGGACCGATAACCTTAAGCGACTCTCCGTAGAACTTCAGCTCATAGCGGTACCACGTATTGCGACGGATGGCGTAGAGATCAGGAGCACCCCTTTCGTTTGTCAGAGAAATGGTGTAGTCTCTGGTCTCTGTGGCGTTGGTCGCTCGACCGAACGTTAGTCCGAATGAAACCTCGTGGTTATTGTCAGCCTGGAAGAGTGAGGGGATATAGAGGTGGACGGCGGGATGAGTCTCTGTCTTCTCCGTATTCTCAGGGTCGCTTATGTACTTCGCATAGTAGGATCCTGTGAGTCCCTTGTCAGCGGCTGCCTCGGAGCGGAAGATCGGTGCCTTCCAGAGCTTCCCGATGCGGATCGGTAGAGTCCACGGTGTAGTCGACGGATCATCCGGGGTATTGAATGCTTGTACCTGCTTGTCGTCAAAGCGTCCCTTGATATCCCTCAGGAGTATTTCCTCGCTCTCCGTTCCGGCGGAGAGGGTAAAGTTTGTCGGCTCAGAGCCTGTCGGCGCAGTAACAGTGGCAGTGCTCTTAGTCTCTACGAGGGAGGTCTCTCCGGAGAGTGGAAAGAGGGGCTGAGCGTATCCGCCCATTCCCTTCAGCGAGTAACTGAGGAAGCGATAGTCCTTGGGTGTCAGTCCGTCCTTACTGTGATACTCCCCTTTCGTCTCGTCCTTTGCCGTAGTCAGGCAGACATCGAGGCGGGCAAACGTGCGCTCCATATCGATGGCGGGCGTAAGCGTTTGGGGTACTTCCACGCTGCGGTTTACGGTGAGCTCTCTGGAGCCTACCATTGGCATGAAGCGACGAGGTAGCTTAGTGACCGTATTGGGCATCAGGTCAAGTGAGGTAAAGGCTGTCTCCTCAGCAACCAGTGTCGCAGGATCCTCCGGTGTAGTCGTCGAGGTGAGTGCCGAGCGAAGTGCAGGGAGAGAGTTGGCGGCGAGGACAAAAGTATACTTGCCCGGCTCCAGCTCCAGATCCATGGTCATCGCCCCATCTCCCTCCAGAATCGCAAAGTGACGGATCCGAGGGTTGTCCTTTGCTAATAGGTCAAGGTCACCGATGGTCTCCAGGGCATCCATACCGGGCTGCTTGCTCTTGCAGCCTGCTGCAAAGGCATTGGTATAGTAGATCCACGCATCAGAGGGTGTCGTCTCTCCCTCCGGATAAATGTAGAGGACGGCGAAGTAGACTGCTCGCTCGTAGTCCAGTCCCTGCTCTGCATTGGCCTTCCATTGCCCATCGCCTACCTCCTCTACGGTACCTGCGGCACGAGTATTAGGCACCCCCGGGAGAGCGTAGGAGTGGATCGTCGCAGAGATGCGGACGTGCCTTGGGACACCATCACACTCCTCAGCACCTCCCTCGCTGACAGACTTCCTACAGCCTCCCAGCGTCAGCAGGGCGGTGAGGAGTAGGGCGACGAGTGTCCCTCGACTGCGGATGGTCGTAAGTGTACTCATCATATTACTTTACCAGTCGATGTTGCGGAATACGAGATTCCAGTCCAGTATACGTGCCCTCACGGCGAAATAGGTTCCCTTAGGCTTCTCAGGCTCCGTCTCCTCCGTCACGAGGATCCAGATGTCGAAGTCGTGGTTCCGCTCCAGCCGTAGTGGGTTGGCCGTTGTGGCGAAGGGTCCATCGTAGCAGATGAAGTCCTTGAGGAGGTCAAACGAGTAGACCACCTTGCCATTATTTAGATCAATGACCTCGACCGGATAGTCCAGGGAGGGATCCAGCTTGAGGATATCGAATAGTCCGCGGATCGCCTTACCGTGCTCTCCCATACCCTCCTCGATCTTCGTGGTGTAATCAAAGGGGGTGTCCTCAAGGAGCTTCCCATCGGCTCCGTAGCGGCTGTTCTGTGCGCCGAAGCGGATGGTGTACTGACCCTCTGCACTCAGTCCCTCGACAATGATCTTCACTCTGTTGGTGATCTGAGAGAAGTCAATGTGCACGCTGTCGATCACGGTGCCGATGTGCTCCGTCTGCTCGAGGATCTTGGTCGCCTTCCCTGCGTAAAGGGGTGAGGCGTTGGCGGGGAGCTTGTTGCCTTGCTTAGCAAGGGAGACGGTCATCTCTCCGAGTGTCATCCCGGGCTTGAAGCCAGAGAAGTCATACTGAGAGAGATTGGCTCCACCCCAGGCGTAGAAGCTTGTCTTCTTCCCCGGGCGATAAAAGTCTGTCGAGAGCTTATAAGAGGGGACAAAGGCGGAGGGCTTGTCGGTGATCTCCTCGATCAGCTTCCCCTCCTCGTCAAAGGCGAATACACGGATCTCCCGGACGGTCTCTGAGTAATTGATAGTCTGCGGATAGAGAATGTCAAAGGTGAAGACCGTCCCCTGAGGACAGTCGGACAGATCCTCCTTGATGGTGGAGTGGCATCCGACTGTGAGCATAAGTATGCCCAGAGCCGCAGCAAGGGTGCCGCAGAGGGAGTGACCCTTCATGGTGTGCGATGAGGTATTCATTGCTATGTCTTATCTGTGGATTGTATTCTACGTTTACTTCAGTTCCAGGACGTGATCCATTGTATTCCACCACAGGGGGGTGGCGGTGATACGGATGACGTTGTCACGACCATTGATCGGGGGTATCTTACGCTCCGGCTCCCAGGGATTATCACCCGGGGCAGGGAGATTGGGATCCTTAGGATCGACGGGGTCATAATTCAGCCCAAGACCGGAGATCCCGTTGAGGATCAGGTCATAGATATTGTTGCGACGTGTGTCGCAGGAGAAGACCAGTCCCTCGGTATTGCGTTGCTCGTTGAGTGGAGAGAGATAGACCATCTTGCCTCCCTCGTACTTGCGGATCTTATTGTTTCCTCCCGCAAGTGCGGCAAGTAGCGTGTCGTAGATCGTATGGTCATCGAGACCGTAGTAGAAGGTCTCCGCAGAGTCGTGGACAAGCAGATAGGTACGTCTCTTGGGAGCTGTGGGGCCGGTCGCCGGGTTGCTCCCTAAGTAGTCCTCGCCTTCCCGAAGCGTCTGCTTCGCCCTCTCTTCGTCAGAGAGACCCTTCAGCCACTCAGTGTCAGTCACGTCCACCCAGTACCAGCGATCTGTCGGTGCGGTCGTGCCAAGGGGGGAGAGAAGTGCATCGTCCAGCAGCTCCGGAGTGTATGGTCTCTCGGCTCCCTCGTCTGCTGCAGGATCACTCTCCATGAAGCCTGTGCCCGCATCTGTCTCGCTGTCGAAGACCTTATGGCGGGCGAAGGCGACCTTGGAGTTGTCTATCCTAAAGCCTTTTGTAGGTGCCAGACCGGCATAGATCTTTACGTACGTGACATCGGCGTAGGTCACGTCTGCGCCATACGCATGCTCCGTAGTGGTTTCTGTGAGGGCGTGCTCAAGGAAGTAGATCCTGTCTGATGTGGAGATGCCGCCATCGTTATTCTTCACCTTGCCATTCTCAAATAGTGGGATGGCTCGAGCCTTGAAGTTTTGCGACAGTCCCGTGTCCGACAGCTTCATCAGGTCGTACGTGCCATGGCTCTTGGTCTGGGCGGAGAGTGTCGTGAGCTCGCTGTAGAGACCCTCCTCCCCCAAGTGGAGCTCTCCTGCGTGATCAGCAAAGAGGTAGCACTCTTTGGCACTTCCGGCTATAGTCCACCTCATGGCATCATAGTCTATGATGCCGTAGCGTGCCTCCATCGTCTCGGTGTCAGGATCCTTGGCTCGGCGGAGCTGTGCCTTGGAGACCACCCGCTCCACCTCGAGGCGGACGTCTGTGCAGCCTTCCTTGGATAGGGTATAGAAGTTGCTTGGTTGGTCATCGAAGGTCGAGGTCATCAGGAAGCTCTCCCCGATCATCTTGTCGAGGTCATCGAGGCTTACCTTACTGTCTGTATCGTAGTCAGTGCCACGAAGTGCCAGCCGAGATCCGTTGATAAGCGTGGCTATCCGCCGCTCGGTGCCACTCTCTGAGATCTCTTCCTCAAACTTTGCACTCCATCTGTCCTCCGTCGGCATAAAGGCATGGGATCCTGTCAGTCCGATACCGTCGATGAAGAGCTGACCGTCGACTATCTTATCCTCGGGGATGATACCGGCTACAGAGTGATCCTGAGCCTCGGTGATCGCACGTGTGATCCCACCGAGAGCTCGGGGAT
>QWCQ01000665.1_pt1 | contig 20060 bp, 18 predicted proteins | sample 1972701 | NCBI WGS metagenome assembly QWCQ01 (sample SAMN09866704, study PRJNA288562) | Human gut metagenome isolate pre4_stool, whole genome shotgun sequencing... | reverse complement strand
CTTCAAATTTTTTCAAAATTTTCTTTAACATGAGTAAATCCTCCTTAACGTGTGTGGCCACTATCGGGACCGGTTTGATTGACCTCAGTATAACGAAATGAAAAGAGAAGTGCGGTTGTAAAAACAACACGGATAAAAAATTTTTTGCATGCTCTTTGCTATAGAAGTACCTATACCCTATCATAGGGGACTGTCGGCTGCAACCGAAGGACTTATAAAAAAGAATGAATAATCAAAAGGCATTATACGCAATTCTGTTGTGATAAAAACGTATACAAATGCAGGACAAAAAGGTAAAATATAAGAAAACTTAACTTATATGGAAGACGTGTTCTTGTAAGTTCACAAAGGCACGAACTGAGAAAATGGATAGGAGCGTACGTGTATGTCTGAAAAGAAAACAGAGTTTCATAAGGTACTCAATATATGGGATATTCTGGTTCTTGCGTTCGGCGCTATGATTGGTTGGGCCTGGGTGGTTTCTACGGGAGATTGGATTATGCAAGGCGGTGTTGCAGGAGCCATGTTGGGCTTCGTCCTCGGAGGAGTCATGATTTTCTTTGTCGGGCTGGCTTATGCGGAATTGACGACGGCCATGCCGCAAAACGGAGGTGAGCATGTATTCAGTTATCGAGCCCTCGGTAAAATAGGCTCCTTTATCTGTACGTGGGCTATTATTTTCGGGTATACGGGCGTTGTCTGTTTCGAAGCCTGCGCATTGCCGACAATTTTCGCCTATTTGTATCCCGGATTCTTACAGTACTATTTATATACTGTCGGCGGGTTTGATATATATGCAACCTGGTTAGCCTTGGCCTTTTTTCTTGTCGTGTTTATTACATATATCAATATTATCGGAGCGAAGACGGCAGCTATCTTACAAACTGTCTTAACCTTGGTCATCGGCGGGGTCGGCATTGTCCTTATTGCTGCGTCGGGCTTTACGGGTAGTGAAGCGAACCTGCAGGGACAGCTGTTCATGGGTGCTTCGACGCAAGAGATGATAAAAAACACTTTGGCTGTAGCCGTTATGACCCCCTTTTTCTTTATCGGGTTTAATGTTATTCCCCAGGCGGCTGAAGAAATTTCGGCACCGCTTAAGCACATTGGCCGTATTCTTGTGTTATCCATTGTATTGGCTGTGGCCTTTTATTCCCTCGTTATCGGAGCTGTCGGCTTTTTAATGAATAATGCCATGATCGGCGATGCGATGAATCAAGTCGGAGGCTTGGTAACAGCCGATGCCATGGCCATTGCTTTCAATAGTGATGCCATGGCCAAGGTTTTGATTATCGGCGGTAGCCGAGCCTTGTATTCCATGGCTTGCGCTCACATGATTCCGCCTTATTTTGCTAAACTGCATCCTAAACACAAGACTCCTGTAAACGCTTTGATTTTATTAGGCGTTATAACGACCATTGCCGTATTTTTCGGTAAGAAAATGCTCTTGTGGGTAGTCGATGCGGGCAACTTCGGTTGTGTCCTCGCCTATTTTATGGTATCCGTGTCATTTTTGGTTTTGCGTGTCAAGGAACCGGATATGGAAAGACCGTATAAGGTAGGTCCTTATCGTTTTGTGGGAATTATGGCCGTACTCATGTCGGGATTTATGCTTGTCATGTACGTAGTTCCCTCGTCGGGCTCGGCCTTGTATCCGCAAGAATGGGCTATGGTATTGGGGTGGACTTTGTTAGGCCTCATTTTCGGAGTATATTGTAAACTTCGATACAAGGAAAAATTTGCCGCGCAGGAATACTTCATCCGCACGGAAGCTATTGAAGAAGTAGTTGAAGACGTTGAGTAAGAGTCTACAGTACAGGGACTTTCCACACCCGAATACGGAACGCATAAGGGCTAAATAAAAAGAAGCAGACAGTTTGCCGAAATAGTATAAAAGAAGTAAAAAACGAGCGAATAGATTACTCTATTCGCTCGTTTGCTTTTCAGTATAAAACGGGTTAATCGTCTTTCTGTTGCCAACTGAAAGATTTGACGTAGTTAATGAACTGTTTAACATGACTCGACTGAGTATCGTGCTTATGATACACCATATACAATTGGCGTAATGCCGTATCCTTCGGAAACTCGAATTTGAGTAGGGTGCCGTCAGAAACGGCTTTCACTACAGCCGGCTCGGAGATAACGGAAACTCCGATTTGGTTAATTACCAGATTTTTCAGACCTTCCGGTTCGTTTAAATGTGCTGTTACGTGAAGTTTATCAGGCGTTAATTTCAATTTTTCGAAGATTCTGTCTACGTGAGCCTTACTGCCGCTGCCTTTATCCCGCAGAATCAGGGGATACTTCGTCAAAATATGAAGAGCCGCATTTTTGGTTCCGACCAGTTGACGAAAGGCAGGGGTGTTAGGCGTAATAACGACCATCTTATCAATAGCTACAGGAATGAATTCCAAGGAGTCGTCATCTACTTTCATGCCCGTGAAGCCTACTTGAATGTGGCCCTTTAAAAGAGAATTAAGGACCTTTGAGCTGATGTCCTGGTTAATAGTAAAAGAAATATCGGGGAAGAGCTTACGAAATCCTTTCAGCACTTGGGGAAGTAAGTAGATAGACGGGATAGTCGAAGAACTGATGATAATTTCATTAGAATCTTCATGATGCCATTTTGTCAGTAAGTCGTCGCGCATTTTCAACATGGCTGTAGCCGTGTTGTAGAGTTCACGACCGCGAGGTGTAATGCGGATTTGTTTGGTTGTACGTATAATCAGCGGGGTATCAAGATGTTTCTCCAAGGCACGAATATGCGTGCTGATAGACGGTTGCGACATGTAAAGAACCTGTGCCGCCTTGGTAAAGCTGCCGTATTTAATGACAGCCACAAACGATTCGAGTTGCTTTAGTTCCATAGAGAGAGTCCTTTAATAACCATGAAATACTATGATATATCATTTCTTTAATTTATATATAATTCTAACTTATTTATAAAAAATGTCAATATACATATATCGTCAATGAAGGCATAATGGTATACTGAGTCCCAAATATAACATTTGGTTATAAAGGGGGAAGAATTGTTGTGAAAAAGGAAACCGATTTCATACAAGGATTCGGAACACAGATTATCCATTCGGGGAGTAAAAAGGATAACCAAGGTGCATTAGTAACACCGATTTATCAGACGTCCACATTCTGCTTTGACACGATAGAAGACGGTATTGATAAGTTCGCAGGGAAAGTTCCGGGATATAAATATTCACGCGGCGGCAACCCGACAACGGATGTATTGCAGGAAAAGATTGCAGCATTGGAGGGCGGTGAGGCCTGTGTGGCAACCGCTTCGGTATTGTTTGAATTATTAGCAAAAGGCGATCATATTGTTTGCGGCGATTGTCTCTACGGATGTACTCATGTCGTATTGCAACAACTTGAAAAATTCGGAGTTGAATCGACGTACGTCGATACCAGTGATCTTGAGGCTGTGAAGTCAGCTATTAAGAATAATACGAAGGTCATTTACTTCGAAACCCCGTCCAATCCGGTTATGAAAATTACGGATATCGGAGCTGTTGCAGCCTTGGCTAAGACTAAGGATATCAAGGTGATTGTTGATAATACCTTTGCTCCGCCTCCGGTTCAATATCCCTTACGCGAGGGGGCTGATTTGGTTGTGCACAGTGTGACCAAATATATCAACGGTCATGGGGATGTTATTGGCGGGGCAGTTGTCGGTAAGTCCGATATGATTCAACAGATTACCGCCAATGCGACTACGAAAATTTGCGGGTCTACACCCAGCCCGTTTAATTCGTTTTTAGTGGCACGCGGTATGCAAACTTTAGAGTTACGCATGTTGCGTCATTGCAAAAACGCATTGAAACTTGCCGAATTTTTGGAAAGTCATGAGTATGTTCAAGCCGTGTATTATCCGGGGTTAAAGAGTAATCCGAATTATGAATTAGCAAAGCGGCAGATGAACAGCCTCTTTGGAGGCATGATTTCCTTTGAACTGAAAGACGGTATTAAAGGACTTTCCAGCTATGAAGCATGCAAAAAACTTCTGAATAATTTGGTTATACCTGAAATTGCAGTAAGCCTTGGCGATCCGGGAACTTTAATTCAACATCCGGCAAGCATGACTCATGCTAATGTGCCGAAAATCGTTCAGAAAACCTTCGGAATTACGGAGAATTTGATTCGTCTTTCTGTAGGTCTGGAAAATACGAATGATTTAATCAAAGATTTTGAACAAGCTCTATCCAAAATATAGGAGCCGTCTATGGGAAAAATTATAATAAAGAATTTAACCTTTGCGTATGCAGGTTCGGATAAGGTCATTCTTAACGGGCTGAATATGGACGTCAACGAAGGGGATTTTGTGTGCATCTTGGGACAATCGGGGTGCGGAAAGAGTACTTTTTTACGCCTTTTAGGTGGTCTGGAAAAACCGACGGACGGGGAAATCACAGTAGATGGCAAGCCCGTAAAGGGAGCGGGTCTGGACCGTAGTATCGTTTTTCAGGATTACGGCCTTTTCCCGTGGATGACCGTAGGGGAAAATATGCTTCTTGCTTTGCAGCAGCGGTATAAAGATAAGAAAAAATCAGAACTCGTTGAAATTGCCAGGGATATGTTGGGGCAAGTCGGTTTGGCTGATGACACGTACGGGAAGTATCCGAAAGCCCTTTCGGGCGGTATGAAACAGCGTTGTGCCATTGCACGCTCTTTCAGTATCGATCCGCCTATACTTCTAATGGACGAACCCTTCGGGGCACTGGATGCCGTCACACGCTCTCGCTTGCAGAAAATGGTATACGAGTTGTGGCAAAAAGAAGAAATAAGAAAGACCGTATTTTTTATTACTCATGATATTGATGAAGCCTTGATTTTAGGAACTAAAATATACGTTTTGGGACAGGCGCCGAGTCGAATTCTTTATCAATGTGAAATCAGCCCGGAAAAGCGTCCTACGGGAGAAGCCATATATAGTAATCCCGAGATTATTAAAATACGGCATCATTTAATGCAGTGTATTAATAATGATATAGCTGAACAAATGGAGGGAAATTATGAAGCTTAAAAAAATGATTTTGACAGGATTGGCCTTGGTTATGACGGCGGCGGTATTGGCAGGATGTGGGAATACGGCACAGAATGACGGAGCTGCAAACGGTAACCCCAATGCACCGGAAACGAAAAAAGTTCGCTTAGCTTTGTCCGGCAGTGCTCATATTTTTAATGCTATTGCCGAGGAACAGGGGTATTTAAAGGACGAAGGCATTGAAGTTGAATATGTTACGAGCGAAAACCCGAGTGACGCATTTACTTCTTTGGCAGCCGGGAAGGTTGATGTTCTTTCTAATTACGGAACGAACTTGCCTCTACAATATATTGGCGCAGGCCAGGATTTAACAATGTTTGCAGGCTATATGTTGACAGGATGCATGCCCGTTATTACGAGGGCGGAAACCCCGTGGCACGGGATTGAAGATCTTATCGGTAAAAGAGTTGCCGGAGAACCCAGTGTATTTGCAGTTACAGGGGCTCTGTTAGATAAGGGATACGATCCGTTACATCAAATTCAATGGGTTCAGATTGAAAATGATGCGGACCGTGTAGCAGCCGTTATTTCCGGAAATGCGGATTATGCTATTTTGGGTACATCGGCAATGTTTAAGGTAACTCACGATCCGAAAGTTAAAGTTGTCGGGTATTGCAGCGATTTTACGCCCGATTATTCTTGCTGCCGAGTGGAAGCTAATTCGGAATGGGTTAAGAAAAATCCGAATACGGTTAAAGCCCTTTTACGAGCTTGGATTCGTGCACAGGCATATTTCGAAAAGCATAAAGAAGAAGAAGTCGGTGTTGTCGCAGATATCTTGAAGACCGATCCTGAGTTCGTACGTTCGTATATGTTAAACGAACATTTCCGACTCAATATTGACCCGTATAAAAAGTCTATTATTCGTGCTTGGGGTTATATGGATCGGCTCGGACTGTTAGATGAAAAGGCAAAAGAAATTAATATTTCCGATCATATCAATACGGAGCTTTACAAGCAGGCTCTTGATGAATGCCAGCAAAAATACGGGGCACAAGACAAAGCGTTCTATGAAAGAATGCAGGAAACATACCAGAAGAATGACATGTAATAAGAGGGGCAGTGATTATGAAAGGATATATAAAAAAATACGGAGTCACTGTTTTAATCGTCCTGGCAGCCTATATGGGATATGCTTATTTAACAGTAAACGGGCTTATTGATAAGTTCGTGTTTCCCACGCCGGGAAAAATCGGAGCGGCTTTTGCGAGTAATTTCTATCCCGTTATGCTCATTAATATGAGGGAATCATTCTTGCTCTTAATCCCCTCTCTTATTATCGGCGTCGGGATTGCCCTACTTTTGGGCATTGCCATGGGTTTGGATAAAAAAATTCGTGATACGCTGTACCCGATTGTTTATGCTATCGGCGTTATTCCGGCCCTTTTGCTTTCACCTATCGCATTATATATGGCTCCCGATTTTCGGATTGCATCCGTGTTTCTGATAGTTTACAACACCATCTTTCCGACTCTGTTTGCTACTATTACGGGGATTATGACGATAGATAAGCGATATCTGGACAATGCGGCGACGTTAGAACTTAACGGTTTTAAACGTATTAGAAAGGTGATTTTACCGGCCGCTATGCCGGCCATTATGGGAGGATTTGTTACATCTTTGCGCGGGTCCTTTCTGATTTTGGTTTTTGCCGAAATGTACGGTACTCAGTACGGTATGGGATATTTCATTAAGAAGTATGCGAACTTCGGCATTTATACGAATGTGTGGGCCGGATTTATTTTCATGGTTGTTGTCTTGATTCTGGTTATGCAAGTTTTTGACAGATGGCAACGGTATATGTTGCGATGGACGATGGATGATCAGAAGTAGTAATTAGAAGAGGTTGTGAACGCAATATAATATGTGCACTGCAGTCTCCCCTTTCGGGTTTATATGGTGAAAGGGGAGAACAGTGCACATTTTTATGTAAAAGTATATTGACGGTGTAAAAGATGATCAGTAGGTGCCGAAAAATCGAATTAGATGGTATACTGACGTAATCAGGGAGAATTACTCTATTGATAGTAAATGCAATATAGCTGTCGAAAAAGGAGATATTTTTATGATATATGTAGGCATCGATATAGGTTCAACGTGTGCAAAAACGGCTGTAATGAATGAGAATAAGGAGATTAAGGATACCTTTGTCATTCCCACCGGGTGGAGCAGTCTGGAAGCCGTTGAAAGAATTAATGAGACCTTGTCGTCTCGCGGCGTAAATCCGAATGAAGCAACCTGTATTTCCACCGGTTACGGGCGCAAAGCCGTAGAGGGTGCTAAAAAGCAGGTGACGGAAATTACTTGTCATGCTAAAGGTGCCAGCCTGTTATTTCCTGAAAAGGCCTTTAATGTTGTTGATATAGGCGGGCAGGACACTAAGGTTATCAGTGTCAGGAACGGTAAGGTGACGGAGTTTTATATGAATGATAAGTGCTCGGCCGGAACCGGTAAGTTCTTGGAAATCATGGCCAATCGTCTGGGCGTATCTTTGGCGGAGCTTGATCAAATTGCCAGGGAACGTACGGAAAAACTTCAAATCAGTGCTATGTGTACGGTTTTTGCCGAGTCGGAAATCGTTTCTTTAATCGGCCAAGGAACATCAAAGGCGAACATTGCCTGGGGAGTGCTACAGTCCGTCGTAAAAAAGGTGCGTCAGGAATATGCCAAACTGTCGGAACAAGAAGGTCCCATCTTTTTGACCGGAGGTTTGTGTGAAGACGTATATTTTCTGGAACTTTTGAGCGAATCTTTCGGAAGAACCGTTCATTCTGATGCCAAGGCTCGCTATGCAGGGGCTATCGGAGCCGCCGCACTTGCGGTAGAGCAGGATTTAAAGAGTGGTGCAGAGTAGAAATTTCAGCAAAACATTGTTATAATAATCACGTACTACAAGTGAAGCTCTGAGAAAATAACTTAGAGCCGTAAGCATTATGGGGGGAAATAAAATGGAAGAAGCATATAAGTTCGGGTGCGGCCGCTACATACAGGAAGCGGATGCTTTGTTGCGCGTCGGAGAAGAAGCGAAGCGTTTCGGTAAGAAAGCGCTAATTCTTGCAGGGCCGACGGCATGGAAGGTTAGCGAAGAAAAGATTGTTCGCGGCATGAAGGATGCCGGAGTCGACTATGTATTGCATCTTTATGGCGGGTACCCCAGTAAACGCCAAGTCGATGAAAATGCGGCCCAATTTAAGGCCGAAGGTTGTACTCTGATCATCGGTGTAGGCGGCGGACGTATGATGGACTTGGCAAAGGCATCGGCAGACGCTTGTGCATGTCCTGTCATCAATGTGCCGACGATTGCGGCTACATGCGCCGCATATGCACCTCTTAGCGTAATTTATACGGATGAAGGCCGTGATCCGGAATATTGGTGGTTTGAAAAAGAAGTGGATGCTATTGTTGTCGATGAAACGATCATGGCTCATCAGCCGGCACGTTATCTGGCATCCGGATCTTTAGATGCTATTGCCAAGTTTGTAGAAGTGCATCATAATCGGGGGACATTTACACCTACGAGTGTCCCTGTTGATGTATATGCGGCCTATCACAGCGCGGCTACAACGTATGAACTGTTGAATTTGTTTACGGAACAGGCTTGTGCCGATGTGGCTGAAGGCAAGTTGACAGAGGCCGTTCATACCGTCGTTTTCTGTAATATCGCTTTGACGGGAATTATCAGCAGTATGACGAGAGGTCGCGGACAGGCCGCCTTGGGTCATTCATTTTATAACGGATTAAAGACCTGCTTCTTTGACGAAACTCACGGGTATAAGCATGGTGAATTGGTCGGTACAGGCCTTTTGGTTCAAACGGCATTTGATAAAAATGATGAACTGCGCAGTGCCGTTATGAGTCTTTTGAAAAAGTCGAATTTACCCGTAACCTTTGCAGAATTAGGCATTGTCGATAAGGAAGAAGGGGTTCGTAAATTGGCCGATTATATGGAAAACTATGACGGCATTAAGGATATTCCTGATGGGAAAAAACGCTTGATTGCCGCCTTGGAAACTCTATAAATATAAAATAGAAAGAGTCGCCTCGAAGAGAGGCGGCTCTTTTTAATATGGGAAAATACAGTATTGCGGAAAAAGTTATATATAAATACATACCGTCATGTTATAATTAAGAAAATAATAAATCGATAAGAGATTATAATAAATAGGCTGGTATAAATAAAAAATAATTATAGAGGACAGGTTTAAAATTCTGTTTTTCCATGTGTACATAAATTTTACGGACTTATTCGGCGTTAAAGGGAGAATGGGAAAACACGGTCAGAGTTCATTAATATAGAAAAAAGCAATGAAATTGCCAATGTATTTCATATTATCGGAAAGACACGGCAAAAGATATAATAAAAACAGTCATTATGAAATGAGGTAAACGTATGGAATTGATTAAAGAACTGCCTGAAGTTTTTGAAGAATTTGCGGAACAACGAAAAAACTCCTTTTTAGCCGTTAAGGAAGCCAAGGAAAAGGGGATTCCCGTTGTCGGTTCATATTGCACCTATTTCCCGAAAGAACTGCCCATGGCTATAGGGGCGGCGGCCGTCAGCCTTTGTTCCATGTCCGGTGAAACCATAGAAGTGGCGGAACAGGACTTGCCGAAAAATCTCTGTCCTTTAATCAAAGCCAGTTATGGCTTCGCCAAGACGGATAAGTGTCCGTACTTTTATTTTTCCGACTTGATTGTCGGTGAAACGACTTGTGACGGTAAGAAGAAAATGTATGAACTCATGAGTCAATTTAAAGATGTATATGTTATGCAGTTGCCTCAATCCCAAGATGAGCGGGGAAGAAAGTTCTGGCGAGAATCGTGCCTTGAGTTGAAGAAAAAGTTAGAAGAAAAATTCGGAACCGTTATTACGGATGAAGCAGTCCGCAAAGCCGTGCACACGGAAAACAATGTACGCCGGGCCCTGCAACGTTTTTACGGAGTTATGAAGCACGATCCGGCACCGATTACGGGACTTGAATTGTTCAGAGTTCTTTACGGCAGTACCTTTAAGCTTGACCGTTCGGGCTTGGCAGATGAGCTGAATGCCCTTACGGATAAAATCGAAGCTGAATATGCGGCGGGGAAAAAGCTTGATAAAAGGCCTCGCATTCTTATTACAGGCTGTCCTATGGGCGGGGCTACGGAAAAGGTTATTGAAGCTATTGAAAATAACGGCGGTGTTGTCGTAACCTATGAAAACTGCTCGGGAGCCAAGGCTATTGAACGGGAAGTCAAAGAAGATACGGACGATATTTACGGGGCTATTGCCGATCGCTACCTCGGTATCGGCTGTTCCGTTATGACACCGAACCATAACCGTTTCGAACTTTTGAACGAAATGATTGACGAGTATAGGGTTGACGGTGTTGTTGAAATGGTACTTCAGGCCTGCCATACGTACAGCGTCGAATCCAAATCGGTTCGCCGCTTTGTTACTCAGGATAAAGAGATTCCGTATATTTACATTGAAACGGATTACTCCAAGACGGATGTCGGACAGTTGAATACCCGTCTGGCCGCCTTTGTCGAAATGCTTTAGACCCTAAATAAAGTATAGAGGAGACGATACGATGGAATTGATACGCACGGAGATGACGCCGAAAGAACGAATGACAAAGTATATGGCCGGTGAAAAGGTAGACAGAATCCCGACCATTTTGAGCTCCGGTGAAACAAGTCCCATTAATTACGGGATCCCAAATAAGGATTATTATTTTGATTCCGACTTGATGGTAGAAGTGGAGTCCCGAATCGCCGAAGATTACGGTGCCGATAATATGGGTATGGGTATCGGGTTACGCGGCATTGCCGAAGCCTTGGGGGTGCCCTTGGCTTTTCCGTTGAATAATGTATCCCATGTAGACGGTCCGGCAATTACTTCATACGATGAATTGGACGGAAGAAAAATTGTGGACATCCATAAGGACGGTCGTCTGCCCATTTTATTGGAAGCCTTCAAAAAATTGCAGGATAAGTGGGGCGATACATATATTATCGATACGGGTCTGGGGTCGTGCTTCACCTTGGCCGCATTTCTCGTCGGTACGGAGAAGTTTCTTAAAGATATGATTAAGCGTCCCGAAGAAACGGAGAAGCTGTTGCAATACGCCAACGATAATATTGTGGCCTGCTGTGAACGGCTATATAAGGAAACGGGTATTATCTCATCTTTGGCGGAACCGATTATTGCTCGTAATCTCTTGTCGCCTCGCCTCTTCAAAAAGTATGCCGTTCCCTATATGGGACAGTTGGTTAAGCGGTTGACGGATGTATATGGAGAAGCTCCGAGTCTTCATGTTTGCGGTTCTACGGCCGATCGTTGGGAAGACTTCGTAAATTGGGGGATATCGGCATTTTCCGTTGATAATTGCGAAAACATGGAAGACTTGAAGAATCAATACGGGGATAAGATTGCCGTAGTCGGCAACATTGACCCCGTCGATCTTTTGCGCAACGGTACAACGGATGATATGAAGCGCGAAGTCATTCGTTGCTTAAAAGAAGCGGGTGATACCCCGAAGGGATTCATTCTTATGCCCGGGTGCACAACGCCTATCGGGACCCCGAAAGATAATGTCGTAGCTATTATGAACTACGCGGCTATTTACGGTAAGGGTGCGCAAAAAGGTAAGATGCCCGAAGGAATGGCACAGGTGATGTAATGGGCGGTGAAATAAAGGATTATCCGTGCTCGTACGGAACGAAAGAAGAATCGATTGTCAGCGTTGTTAAGGCCTGTAATCTTACGGTTCCTGAGGTATACAAGGACGGGAAACAGATGGCTGAATTGTCTCGAGCTGTAAAGGAGGTTACCCATGACGGCGTTGTTTACTTGCCCTTCGACCATGCCGTAGAAGCGGAAGCCTTGGGGGCTATTGTGAATTACGGCAGTGAAGAGGTGGGGCCTCGTACGTCCGGCTATATTTGTGATAAGTTGGAAGAGATTTTGGATTTAGGAACCTTAGATACCCAAAAAGGGCGGCCGGCACAGGTGTTGAACGCTTGTAGGATGTTGGCAGACCAGGGGGAAACGGTCGTTCTTGAAGTTGTAGGCCCCATTACGATATTAAACGGCCTGATTGATTTGCGGGCCGTTTTTAAAGGGATGCGGAAGAATCCGGAGTTAATGGGAAAGGTCTTTCGTAAGATAGAGGATGATTTGTCCTCCTATATGCGAGCTGCCGTGGCGGCGGGGGTGAAAATTATCAGTTACGGCGATGCCGTCGCTACCGTGCCTATTATGGGGCCGCGTATATTAAAGAATTATACGGAAATGAATGTCCTTCCCTTTTTAAGGCGGATGGAAAGAGAACTGGAACATAAGGCGCTTATTCTCCTGTGTCCCAAAACAGCGTATGCCTTGGAAGGAACCGAGTCAGCCTCTTATAAGCCGTTAGGCATGCCACAAGGCACACACCCTACTTATGAGGACGGGTGGTTGTTTGCCATCGGTAAGTTCGGATTTATGGGGCAAATGTGTATTAAAGCCGGTAAACGACGAGTCCCGGCAGAAAAGCTTTACGGAATTATATTGAAAGATGAAGGAGACGAAGATCATGAGCAGTAAAGATGCGTTGTTACAGAGATTGTCGGACGATGTATTTGAAATGGATGATGAAGATGTTGTCGATGCGTGCCAAGAATATATAGACGGAGGCTATGAGGCTCTGGACGGTATTATGGAAGGCCTTGTTGACGGCATGGGAAGAGCCGGCAAAATGTATGAAGAAGAAGAGTACTTCGTTTCCGATATTCTTTTGTGTGCCGATGCCATGTATGCCGGTGTGGATATGCTGAAGCCTCATTTGGAACAGGACCTTACGGCAGATGAAAAGACGGCGGTTATCGGCGTTATTGAAGGCGATACACATGATATCGGTAAAAACCTTGTTAAAACCATGTTGGAAACGGGAGGCTATAAGGTTGTCGATCTCGGTAAGGACGTGCCGTTGAAGCAATTTGTCGATTCCGTGGAATCGGAGCATGCTGATGTACTTTGCATGTCGACGCTTATGACGACGACGATGGACGGCATGGGTACAGTAGTCAATATGCTGAAAGAGCGTGGCCTGCGCGATAAGGTTAAGGTCATGATCGGCGGCGCTCCCATTACTCAAATCTTTGCCGATAAAATCGGGGCCGATACCTTTTCGCCCAACGCCGTTGATGCGGTAAAACAGGCTGATAAACTGACGGGACGCAAGTAAGATGGAAGTGCGTTTGTCCGGAGGGGACGACCGCAACCTGATGGAACGGCTTTTAGAGAAACAAATTCCTCTGTCTAATAGTTGTAACGGGAAGGGAACGTGCGGTAAATGTAAGGTGAGAGTCGTGTCCGGAACGATAACGGATGTGACGGATACGGAACGCCGCTTATTGACGGAAAAAGAAGTGGCTGGCCGTATGCGCTTGGCCTGTATGACGAAGGCCCGAGGTGAAGTAGTCATTGAAACGGGTGAAGGCGAAGAAGACCATGTCTTTACGACAGGTGGCGTAGAAGGTCACTTTGAACGTGATGCCGATAAGCACGGGTACGGCTTAGCCGTCGATATCGGTACGACGACGGTCGTGGCTACGCTGGTCAATATGGATGACGGTACGGAAGGGGCAACATATGCTCAGATCAATCCGCAGAAGACGTACGGACTTGATGTACTGACCCGTATTACGTATGAAACGGAATATAAAGAGAAAGCGATTACACAGCTTCAGGAAGCTATTGTACACGGACTGAATGAAGCGATAAAGGGCATCTGTGCCGAAGCGGGGATTGACGTTACGCAGATCGGGGAAATCGATATTGCCGCCAATTGTACGATGCTACATATGCTGGCAGGCGTTGATGCGCGGCCTATCGGAAGAGCTCCGTATAAGCCGGCATTTACGGACGGACAGAAACTGAAGGCCCGAGACTTGGGTCTGATGGGCGCAGCCGATGCGATGGTGTATTTGTTGCCGTCTGTATCGGCTTATATCGGGGCGGACATAGTGGCCGGCGTTTACGTTTGCGACTTGCGTCATTCACCCGGAAAAACCTTGTTTATCGACATAGGGACAAACGGAGAACTGGTTCTGGAAGCGGGCGGTAAGATGTACTCCTGCTCCTGTGCAGCAGGACCGGCGTTGGAAGGCATGAATATTACGTCGGGCATGAGAGCTGCCAAAGGGGCGGTCGAAGATGTACATATCGGACCGGACGGGATTCGACTTGACGTTATCGGAAAAGGAAAGCCGCATGGACTGTGCGGCAGCGGTATCTTGGCCGTTGTCAGAGAATTGGTGAGGACCGGCCTGGTTACGAGGCGAGGTGCTTTTGCTAGGCCGGAAGATTTCGAAGTCGGTGATTATCGTCGAGACATATTGCGTTATAACGGAAACAAAAGAGAAGCACTCTTATATAGCAGTGGCGAAACGGAACTGTTCGTAACACAAAGTGACGTGCGTCAGGTTCAGCTTGCCAAAGGAGCTATTCGTTCGGGTATTGAAGTGTTGTTGTCTCACGGCGGATTAACCTATGAAGATATAGATAAAGTTTTAATTGCCGGGCAGTTCGGGGCACATTTACCGGCCGAATCCCTTCTGCAAATCGGCTTGTTACCGCCCGTTACGGAAGATAAGCTCGCCTATGCGGGAAACTCGGCCAAGTCGGGAGCCGTAGCTGCCTTGTTATCTGACAAGGTGAAGGAAGATATGGAAGATTTGGCTAAACATATTCACTATATAGAATTAGGCAGCAGTGATAATTACGAACGCCTTTTTGCCAAGTGCTTGTTGTTTTAAGAATAGCTATTTATTCCAGTGATATCGCTCAAAAAACAATGAAGTATGGAGATAAAAGACAAGGCTCACAGGATTTATTCCGTGAGCCTTGTCTTTTATTAAATTAACATATAAAAATTAGGATTTCCATAAAAACATTTTATTGGATAGCCCGGTTTCCCAAACGGTATAATTAAACAGTGATTAATGCTTGAGATGCACTGCTGTAAACGGGTCATCGTTTAGTTTATTTATGATAGCCAAATATAAAAGGGGCGATATCTTGATTGAAATTAAGAATTTAAGAAAGGTATGGTCAGACGGGAAGGTTGTTTTGGACGACATTAATCTGACCATTGAAGATGGTGATATTTACGCACTGGTTGGGCGCAGCGGTGCCGGAAAGTCTACGTTATTGCGCTGCATTAACGGCTTGGCTTCTTATAATGACGGTCATATTTTGTTGGACGGGAAAGAAGTAAAAGAGCTTTCATATAAAGAAATGCGAGATGTTCGTCGTCATGTAGGCATGGTTTTGCAAAACTTTTCGCTCTTAGAACGGCGGACCGTTTATGAAAACGTGGCCTTACCCATGAAATGTTGGGGCTATTCGAATGCCGATATTAAGAAGAAAGTTACGGATTTGTTAGAACTGGTCGGCCTTGACGATAAGGCATCTGCTCGTCCGCGGAATCTGTCGGGCGGTCAGAAGCAGAGGGTTGCTATTGCCAGAGCCTTGACGATGGAACCGAAACTGTTGCTTAGCGATGAAGCGACGTCGGCATTGGATCCCAATACGAGTAGCTCTATTTTGGGGTTATTGCGAGAAATTAATCAAAAAACGGGAATCACGGTTATTGTCGTTACGCATCAGATGGAAGTAGTGCGTCAGATTTGTAATAAAGCTTGTATATTGGAAGACGGGAAAATTGCGGCTGAAGGTTCCGTGAAATCAGTCTTTATTAAACGTCCGGGAGCCCTAAAACGACTTTTAGGAGAAAGTGATGAAGGAGATGTACAGTCCAAAGAGTCTGTTATTCAAGTAGCCTATGATGTAAAAGACAGTACGTTGAACTTTCTCTCCGATATGGCAAGAGATTTGAATATATCATTTGAAACCTTAGGCGGTGGAATTGAAAGCTTTTCGTGTGATAAGATGGCTATTTTTCGATTAGGAATTTCAAGATCGGATAGGGAAAAGGTAGAACTATATTTAGCAGGAAAAGAATGTACGTGGAGCTACATAAATCAAGGGTCAGCAGAGAAAGAGCAGGTGATGTAAGATGCCGTTACAAAACATGTCTTTTGAACAGTTGGTGAACATGCTCATTGTGCCGGCCTTGTTGGCGACTTTGAAAATGTTGGTCTGGGCCATGGTTCTTTCCGTATTCTTCGGCCTTTGCATCGGCCTTGTATTAGCCTTGACTCGCAAGGGTGGCCTTTGCGAAAATTTTGTCATTTATCGGACTTTCGATATCTTTGTCAGTGTAGTCAGGTCTTTCCCGTTTATTATTTTGATGATATCCATTATTCCGCTGACTAAGTTGATTATGGGAACGTCCATCGGTTGGCAGGCGGCCATAGTACCGTTAACCTTTGCCTGCTCTCCCTTTATGGGGCGTATTATTCAAAATGCCTTACAGGAAGTGAATCCGGCGCTTATTGAAGTCGCACAGTCCTTCGGAGCTTCTAAATTTCAAATAGTCATGCGGGTTATGGTCGTTGAGGCCATTCCGGCTATTGTATCAGGCGTTGTACTTGCAATTATCAACCTTCTCGGCGCCACAGCCATGGCCGGTGTTATTGGAGGCGGGGGACTTGGGGCTACGGCCATGATTTACGGATATCAGAACTTTAATGACAAGGTTATGTATTCCATTTGTGTTGTCTTAGTCATTCTGGTATTACTTATTCAGTATATTGGGGACTTTGTCTACAATAAATTAAAATAAAGAGGAGAATGAAGATGAGAAAAAAATTATTACTTTTCACAGCTGTCGTTATGGCAGCACTGGTTATGGTTTTATCGGGATGCGGCAGCTCCGCCGATAAAGGAAGCGCTTCGGGCGATAAGAAGGTTATAAAACTGGGGCTCAGAGCTGACGGTGCCGAACGCGCCGAACTCTTACGAGCTCCCTTGGAAAAGATGGGCTATACATTGGAAATCATTCCCTTTGAGGATAGTATTTTACCGAATGTGGCCTTAGGGGAAAAGAGCATTGATGTTAATTGGTACCAGCATCTTCCGTATTTGGAAAGTTACAACAAATCCAAGGGAACGGATTTTGTCATGGTAAAGCCCTATACACATTATGCACGATTCGGATTGTATTCTGACAAATATAAAGAGGTGAGCCAGATTCCCGACGGTGCCGTTATCGGGCTTTGCAACGATACGACCAACCGTAGTCGCGGTTTGAAGATGCTGGCTGATTTAGGGCTTATTACCTTAAATCCCGGGGTAGATAATGCAACGATTTACGATATTAAAGATAACCCTCATCACTTCCAATTCGTAGAGGCTGAAATGACATCCTTGGCACAAGCGATTAATGATTACGGTGCCATTGCTTTAGCATCGGCACATATGGCTAATGCGGGAAAAGATCCGTCGGCATATCTGGCTGAATCAAAAGACAGCAAGGATTTTGCCTTAGGCTATGTGGTTCGTCCGGAAGACCAGAACGCTCAGTGGGTTCAAGACTTGATTAAGGCTACGCAGACTGATGAAATGAAGGCTTATTTCCAAGAACATGACAAGGGGGCATTAGTTCCTATGTGGTAAGGCGAAATAAGTATAATTCGTTCATATAAATTTATGATGAATTCATGGTTGAGATAGAAAAAAATCAATTATAACCGCGTGAGAATGCATGATACAATGAAATTAATAAAATACTCACGGAAACGGAGTGGTTGTCATGGAATTGATTCGAACGGAAATGACGCCGCGTGAACGGCTTACGGCATATGCGGCGGGGCAAGAGGTAGACAGAATTCCGACAGTATTGACGGCGGCTGAAACCAGCCCCATTCGTTACGGTATCCAGAATAAGGATTATTACTTCTCGGCCGACTTGATGGTGGAAGTGGAATCAAAAATCGCCGAAGACTTCGGTGCCGATAATATGGGCGTAAACGTCGGCTTGCGCGGAGTAGTAGAAGCTTTAGGCGTTTCTGTAGTAACACCTGAAAACAATGTATCGCATGTAGAAGGTGTCGGTATCGAGTCGTATGAGGACTTGGACCGCATGTCTATTATTGACGTAACTAAGGACGGTCGTTTCCCCATTATGTTGGAGGCCTATAATCGGTTACAAGAAAAATTCGGCAAAACTCATATTATCGGGACCGGTATGGCCGGCCCTTTTACAGTAGCGGCTTTTTTAATCGGTACGGAAAAATTCCTGAAGGATATGGTGAAAAAGGAAAGTGAAATCACGAAACTCCTTCAATTTGCTACGGATAATGTTGTCGCTGCCGGTGAAGGGTTGTATAAGCATGCCGGGATTAAACCCTCTATTGCTGAACCGATTATTGCCCGCAACCTCTTATCGCCGCGCATGTTTAAAAAGTATGCCGTTCCCTTTATGACTCAAACAGTAGAACGGCTTACGAAGATTTACGGCTCTAAGCCGAGCATGCATATTTGCGGTACAACCCATGATCGGTGGCAGGAAATCGTAGACTTCGGGATATCCGCTTTTTCTGTAGATAATGTTGAAAGTATGAACGATTTGAAAAATCTGTTCGGCGACAGAATAGGGATTATAGGCAATGTCGATCCTGTAGATTTATTGAGAAACGGCACGCCTGAAGATATGAAAAATGAAGTTATACGGTGTCTGAGTGAAGCGGCCGATAATCCCTGCGGCTTTGTATTGAGTCCCGGATGCACCACCCCCGTCGGCACGCCTAAGGAAAACCTGGTGGCACTGATGAATGCCTCAGCTACATACGGTAAGGGAGCTAAAAAGGGAGCTATGCCTGAAGGCATGAAGGGACTATAGGAGCGGTGCGAACCTTTGAATGTCCCGTATCGGACAGAGAAAGCTTTGTTCAAAAACTTATAGTAAAAGAAGGGTTGCCCGTACCCGATGTGTATGGGCGAGCCGACTTGATGTTTACCTTGGCAAAGGTGGTTAAGGCAGAAGCACGGGAAGCATTCGTGTTTCTGCCTTTTGATCACGTTACGGAAGTAGCGGCTCTGGGCGGTCGAATTCATACGGGCGACGAGTTGAGCGGTCCGCGGGGAAAGGCCGGTGTATATTCGTCTTTTGGCGACCTTTTGCAGGCGGAGGTGCCGACAAAACTCGGTATAAAGCGAATGGATAATATTGTTGCCCTTTGTGAACGGTGTACTCGTGAGGGACTTCCCGTATTTATAGAGGGGAGCGGCCCCGTCAATGTGTTGTCGGGACTTATGGAATGGCGGAATCTTGTACGCTGTGCCCGCAAGGATACACGAGGATTACTGAGGGCCGTAAGGTATATTAGCGGCTTTCTGGTCGAGTATTATACGAACCTCTCTCATGCAGGAGTCGCCGTTATCGGTATTGACGATTCTGTAGGCGATGCCGACTTTCTGGGTGAGCACCGCCTGAAATTGTATGCACGGCATATTTTAAAGCCCTTTTTAAAATCCCTTGGACAAGCCTTGGGTGAGCGGACTCTTATTCACTTATGTCCGAAGGGGACGGTAGCCCTTATTGAAGCGGGATGTGCTCGCTTAGTACCTGTAGGAACCGATACGACTCAAAAGACATATGAACAAGTTGTACGTGACTGTGTCGGACGCGTAGCTTGTATGGGGCAGTATTGCTACAAGGATATGAAGCGGATAGTCTCTGCCGGCGATGTATGTGCCGTCTCGTGGGATGATGTTGAATAGATATAAAAACGGTATTCCCGATTGCAATCGGGAATACCGTTTTTTGTGTAGTGACTATTCTTCAAAACGCGGGAAGAGGACACTGTTTTCTTTGGCAATATGTAAGAAAATGTCGTCAATCAGTTCGTGCATCTTAGCATACGTAGCCTTAAAGGTAGGACAAGCGTATTCGGGAGGCGTGAAGTTGTTTGTTAAGGCCATAATGGAATGAATGACTTCGCCGGCACCTTCATGTTCGGATACCAATTCGTGAACGCGCTTGGACAGGTGTTTCCGTTCTTTCGGCGATTTTGTTTCGGCTTGCAACATGAGGGGGAATACTTCGCATTCTTCTTCGGCGAAATGTTC
>QWCQ01000662.1_pt1 | contig 20096 bp, 18 predicted proteins | sample 1972701 | NCBI WGS metagenome assembly QWCQ01 (sample SAMN09866704, study PRJNA288562) | Human gut metagenome isolate pre4_stool, whole genome shotgun sequencing... | reverse complement strand
ATAAATCAAGTATAAAATGGCACGACTATGAGGCATATTTTGAAAGAATTTAAGATTTGTTAGTCCTTTTATCAAAACACAGAAAATTTTCTTTACAAAGTGCCTCTCATAACTCGCGTGAAAACAACCAACGGCAAAGTTGGTCGCAAATACGCGAGAAATGAGCGAGGTTTGTAATTCTTTGTTATTAAGTATGTTACGTTTACAACATCTCTTTTCTTTCCTATTTTTACCATTTTTTTGCGGCTAAAGCATTGCTCTAAGCTTGTTATTTGCATGCTTTAATGCTTTTATGGTATGTGAATAACAGCCTTAAATGGTGTTTCCAAGAGCGTAAAATCAATGTTCCAGCGTTGAGAGACGTTTATTTTGTGAAAATCAGCGCATTTTTGCGGGTCGTTTGCCTATTAATTTTTTCTATTTCGCAAATTTTAGATGGCCGTTTTTTGGTAAAATGATAGGACAAAAACAGCAAGTGGCATTACCAAAGAAAATAAGAAAACTGCACCTTTCGTTGAAGAGTCATGATTGGTGAAACAAAAGAAGAAAAAAGAGCGTTTTGCATCATCTACACCCTTTCTACATGGAAGAGCTGTGTTCATGCAATTAGTTTTTTAGATTTTGTATGGTTGGTATCATTATTTTTATGTAAATTTGCAAAGTATGGATGCACAAATTTCAAACAATCAATGGAGCGAGAATATCATTCTCGTTGATGGTGATTATATCGATCAGGTTGCTTTTGACCTGATTGTGAACTTTGAACGAATGATTGGACGGCGCATACCTGCAGCCGACACTGCTCGTTGGATTGATTGCATAGCCTTAGATGGCGGTATCAGAGAAGGAACACATGACACACAAGTGATTTTTGTGCATAGCAAGGAAAAGACTACACTGGAAAACTTTCAGCCAGGCAATTTTGAAAATGACTTGAACGGAAAGGCTTTCAAAGATCACTTAGGCGAGTTTATGTTAAGTTCGTTTCCTGTAGAGGATATTGTGCAGGATACCGACTTCTTTATGGACATCCTGCTCACCGTATGCCAGCATCCAAATGTCAAACGGATGATGATAGTTCCCAACTGTGAACGGGAGGGGGTGTTTGACCGCATCCGTACAAGTCTGCGCAGCGTAGACGATGAGAATAAACGCATCACTGTTTTTGCCATGCAACCCTTAGTGGGAGGAAACTTCAGGCAAGAAATCTTGGGCTATTCGTTAATGAATGCCTTAGGGATTAAGAGCGAAGAAATAAAATAAAGTATAACAACCAACAGAAAGTGCCGATAAAGGCGTACCCTGCGAGGCACTCTCCTCCACAACGGAGGTGACGGGGATTCATGATTATGTCACGAGTTTTAATGATTGGCGCTGGTGGCGTCGCAACCGTAGCAGCATTTAAGATTTCACAGAATCCAGAAGTGTTTACAGAGTTGATGATAGCCAGCAGACGTAGAGAGAAATGCGATAAAATAGTAAAAGCTATTGGTAACCCAAACATCAAAACAGCCCAAGTAGATGCCGACGATGTAGAGCAACTAAAAGCTTTGATGAACGACTACCAACCAGAGTTGGTGATTAACTTAGCATTGCCCTACCAAGATCTTACCATTATGGAAGCTTGCTTGGCTTGTGGATGCAATTATCTTGACACGGCTAATTACGAGCCCAAAGACGAGGCTCACTTTGAATACTCATGGCAATGGGCATACAAAGACAAGTTTGAAAAAGCAGGACTTACAGCCATTCTTGGTTGCGGTTTCGACCCGGGCGTGAGTGGTATCTTCACAGCTTACGCTGCCAAACATTATTTTGATGAGATACATTATTTGGACATTGTCGACTGTAATGCTGGCAATCATCATAAAGCTTTTGCCACTAACTTTAACCCTGAAATCAACATTCGAGAAATCACACAAAAGGGACTTTATTACAAAGACGGCAAATGGATTGAAACAGAACCTTTGGAAATCCATCAACCCATTACCTATCCAAACATCGGACCACGTGAAAGCTATTTGATGCACCACGAAGAGTTGGAAAGCTTGGTGAAGAATTATCCTACCATTAAACAAGCTCGGTTCTGGATGACCTTTGGTGAACAATACCTTAACTATTTGGATGTTATTCAAAATTTGGGTATGTCGCGCATCGATGAGATTGAATACGAGGCAGAACTGGCTGATGGCTCTGACACGAAGGTGAAGGTAAACATTGTTCCACTACAATTTCTCAAAGCCGTATTGCCCAATCCACAAGACCTTGGTGAGAACTACGACGGTGAGACGAGCATCGGCTGTCGCATTCGTGGTATAAAAGACGGTAAAGAACTTACCTATTACGTTTACAACAACTGCAAACACCAAGACGCCTACAAAGAAACAGGAATGCAAGGAGTGAGCTATACCACTGGTGTGCCTGCCATGATTGGTGCCATGATGTTTCTTAAAGGAATTTGGAAGAAACCTGGCGTTTGGAACGTTGAAGACTTCGACCCAGATTCTTTCATGGAACAACTCAACAAGCAAGGCTTGCCTTGGCACGAAGAGTTTGGCAAAGATTTGGAATTATAGTCATTTTGGCTGACAAGGTCAATAGGAACAATTAGGCTAATTAGCTCAACAACAAAAAAATAAAATACAAAATATGGCAAAAGAAGAAACAAAATCACCAGCCACCAACGAAGGCAAGCTGAAAGCACTACAGGCTGCCATGGCGAAGATAGAGAAGGACTTTGGTAAGGGTTCTATTATGCGAATGGGTGATGAACAAATAGAAGATGTTGAAGTGATACCAACAGGTAGCATTGCATTAGACTGCGCACTCGGTGTGGGTGGATATCCACGAGGACGCATCATTGAAATATACGGTCCAGAATCTTCGGGAAAAACCACACTGGCTATCCATGCTATTGCTGAGACACAAAAGGCTGGAGGCATTGCTGCCTTCATTGATGCCGAACACGCTTTCGACCGTTTTTATGCCGCAAAGTTAGGCGTAGATGTGGACAATCTATGGATTTCGCAACCCGACAACGGTGAGCAAGCCTTGGAAATAGCAGACCAACTGATTCGCTCTTCAGCTATCGATATCTTGGTTATAGACTCTGTGGCAGCACTGACACCTAAGAAAGAGATTGACGGTGACATGGGCGACAGTAACGTTGGTTTGCAGGCTCGACTGATGAGTCAGGCACTGCGCAAACTCACCTCGAATATTAGCAAGACCAATACCACCTGTATCTTTATCAACCAGTTGCGAGAAAAAATTGGAGTCATGTTTGGCAGTCCAGAAACCACTACAGGTGGCAACGCATTAAAGTTCTATGCCTCTGTACGACTGGACATTAGAAAGGTGACCAGTCTGAAAGATGGCGACCAGGTTGTTGGTAATCAAGTGCGTGTGAAAGTGGTAAAAAACAAGGTAGCTCCTCCATTCCGCAAAGCAGAATTTGAGATCACCTTTGGTGAAGGCATCTCTAAAATCGGAGAAATTGTTGATTTGGGCGTAGAATATGACATTATCAAGAAAAGTGGTTCGTGGTATTCGTATCAAGACTCTAAATTGGCACAAGGACGCGATGCAACCAAAAAGTTACTGAAAGACAATCCTGAGCTGTGTGAAGAATTGGAAGCACAAATCAAACAAGCCATTGCAGAAAAGACAGAATAAAAAAAAATTTAAAAAAATGATGATACGTTCATCCATAAATAATAAATATTTTCTATCTTTGTAGCAACATATTCTACAACCATAAGTCAAGGCTGGTGGTATCAGTCAAAGCTGGTTCTCACTAAGCATCAATGACTAAGAAATGGGACACATTATTCATTTAATCAACATAGTTATGAGGAAATTATTTTTAACAGCAGTCATCGCATTGCTTAGTATTGGCGCTTATGCGCAAGAGGGACAAGCCTACTTAGGTGGGCAACTGGCGTATCCAACAGACATCAAATCGTTAGGTGTGGGTCTAAAAGGTGGCTATGGAATCACTGACGCTATCCGCACACAGGCAACATTCGACTACTTCCTAAAGAAGAACAACGCTTCTTGGTGGGATTTCAATTTGGATGTACATTATCTCTTCTCACTTGGGGACAATATGAAGATCTACCCTCTGGCAGGACTTACCTACCTACGCGGTTCTGTTGATGGCTTCACTCAAACAGTCAGCACGCCAGCTGGTAGTATCACAGTAGGAAGTAACGAATCACACAGTGACGGCAATCTTGGCGTAAACCTTGGTGGTGGTTTCCAATACGACCTCTCAGAAAAGTTTGCCCTCAATGCAGAGGTTAAATTCCAAATTATTAAAAACTCCAATCAAGGCGTCATCTCTGCAGGTTTTCTCTATAAATTCTGATAAGACAGAGCAACTTGACCTTGTCAAGATACGAACAGCCTTAGCTGGCTAAGGTATTTCAAGCATTTAACCATATCAACCGCCATGATGCGGAATGATATGGTTTTCTTATTGATTATTCTTATTAAATTATAATTTCAAGTACAAAAATAGACATCGCTTTTGCAACAACAAAATAACAATAATGTTTTTTTGAAGATATCCTTGAGTAAAGTAAAATTGCAAAAACTTTCTATTTGCCCCTTTGTTTTAGACACAATAAATTCGTAATTTTGCAATACATCAATTGTGGTAATGATAAAACTAAGGGATGACTTCTAACTTTGCCCTTTTCAAAAGAAATATATGATGAATGAGAATCAACCTGTCACCGAATTTGCGATAACACTCCAAAAAGACCTTTACAACTACCTGCTATCTCTGAACAAAGTGGACGCCCACCTACCCGATGCACCCGACATTGAAGAGAAGTGGCTACCAATAGCTAACGCTTATATGCCCGATGCTGTACGCGAATTTAATAAATACCCTACCGTTGTTTTTGGTTGGATGATGTACATTGGCATGGCTGTAGCCAAATATTGGGATGAAGATTGGGAACTATATAATAAGGTGGAAAATTTGTATCTCTATTTGCGCAACCGCATCGACTTTGATCACATGGACGACTACATACGTGAAAAGGTGTTGTGTCTAAACGCAGAACAAGCGAAAACACTACAATCCGTTGTTGGCGAATGTGCAGCCCGCACCAATAACACTCTCCAACATTTTCCGATAACACATGGATCGGAAGATGCGTATCGTGCGGTAGTCACAGCTCTGCACCAACTATATTCTTTGGGAGCTGCCATACAACTTAAGTCTATGGGTTACCACATGACAAAATTAGAATGACATCGGGGGCTCATTCCTCTTCCTTGGCTCTTTCCACGCATGACAATAAGAATATCTAAATGACAGATTGGCATATTCATTGTCAGTATGCACTTAAATATTGTTTTTGGCATGGCATTTGTTTTTATATGAGCGAAACGACGAAATATGTAATAGTACATGTGAACTCGTAAACTTATAAACTTATAAACTCGTAAACTAAAAAAAACAATATAAATATGGGAAAGATTATTGGAATTGACTTAGGAACAACAAATTCATGTGTTGCTGTATTTGAAGGCAATGAGCCTGTGGTAATTGCTAATAGTGAAGGTAAACGCACAACGCCTTCTGTGATAGGTTTTGTAAAAGATGGCGAGCGCAAGGTTGGTGACCCAGCTAAACGTCAAGCTATTACTAACCCTGTGAACACAGTTTACTCTATTAAACGTTTCATGGGTGAAACTTATGCACAGAGCCAAAAAGAAGCTGAGCGCGTACCCTTTAAGGTGGTAGACGAAAATGGCTACCCAAGAATAGACATTGAAGGACGGAAATATACCCCACAAGAAATATCAGCCATGGTTCTTCAGAAAATGAAGAAAACCGCTGAAGACTACTTAGGACAAGAAGTTACTGATGCTGTGATTACCGTTCCTGCTTATTTCTCTGACTCACAACGTCAGGCAACCAAGGAGGCAGGCGAGATAGCTGGTCTTAAAGTTCAGCGAATTGTCAACGAGCCTACGGCAGCAGCTTTGGCATACGGTGTTGACAAAGCCCACAAGGATATGAAAATCGCTGTTTTCGACCTTGGTGGTGGTACTTTTGATATCTCTATCTTGGAATTTGGCGGTGGCGTGTTTGAAGTGCTTTCTACCAATGGTGACACACACTTAGGTGGTGATGACTTTGACCAAGTGATTATCGAGTGGTTGGCAGACGGTTTCAAAGCTGACGAAGGAATTGACTTGCGAAAAGATCCTATGGCTATGCAACGTTTGAAAGAGGCTGCAGAGAAAGCTAAGATTGAACTCTCAAGTACCACATCTACAGAAATCAACTTGCCTTATATCTCGGCAGAGGGAGGCGTGCCAAAACACTTAGTAAAGACGCTAACACGATCTCAGTTTGAGCAGTTGGCACATGACTTGATTCAGGCTTGCTTGGTTCCTTGTCAAAACGCTATTAAGGATGCTAAGCTATCCACATCAGATATCGATGAAGTGATTCTTGTAGGTGGATCAAGTCGTATTCCTGCTGTACAAACATTAGTAAAGAATTACTTTGGAAAAGAGCCTTCAAAGGGAGTGAACCCTGATGAGGTAGTTGCTATTGGTGCCGCAATTCAAGGAGCTATCTTGAATAAAGAGAGTGGCGTTGGTGACATCGTATTGCTTGACGTTACTCCGTTAACATTGGGTATTGAAACCATGGGCGGTGTAATGACCAAATTGATTGATGCCAATACAACCATTCCTACCAAGAAGAGCGAAACATTCTCTACCGCAGTAGACAACCAAACGGCTGTAACTATCCATGTATTACAAGGTGAGCGTCCAATGGCATCACAAAACAAAAGCATTGGACAGTTTAATCTCGAAGGCATAGCTCCTGCTCGTCGTGGTGTTCCACAGATTGAAGTAACTTTCGACATCGATGCCAATGGTATTTTGAATGTATCGGCAAAAGACAAGGCTACAGGCAAGGAACAGAAGATTAGAATTGAGGCTTCAAGCGGTTTGAGTCAAGAAGAGATTGACCGTATGAAAGCAGAAGCAGAACAAAACGCGGCTGCTGACAAGGCTGAACGTGAGAAGGTGGACAAGCTGAATCAGGCAGACTCCATGATCTTCACCACAGAAAACTTCTTGAAGGACAACGGTGACAAGATTCCAGCCGACCAGAAGCCTAATATAGAGAGTGCATTGCAACAACTGAAAGATGCACATAAAAATGCTGATGTAGCAGCCATTGATACTGCCATCAATAACCTGAATACCGTGATGCAAGCTGCCAGTGCCCAAATGTATGGACAAGCAGGTGGCGCTCAGCCAGGTGCAGGCACAGGCTTTACTGGTGAACAGCAAGCAGGTGGCGAACAGTCTCAAGGTAGCACAACCGACGACACTGTCCAAGATGCAGACTTTGAGGAAGTGAAATAAAAGTGCTAATAAACGCTAATTAAAAATAGGTAAATCCCAGTAACATAATAAGTTGCTGGGATTTTTATTTCTTAATAATAATTAAATCTTATCGTTTTTAATCGTTTTTGTGCTTATATTTGTACCATATTTGTGCCGCGACTTAATGGGAGATAAAGTGCGACTTAATTTAAGAGATAAATTGATAATCAAATAGATACAAATAGTATGGCGAGTGCAAAATTTCAGCAACATTGAAAGACCTTTATTGGATAACCATTGGCAAGCCATCTATTCCGACGAAATTATCGGAGCCAAGCTGAATCAGCTAATTGGGGCTGAAGTGATAAAAGGATATTTATAGAAGAAGAAGTAAATGCATTTAAGTTATGTCAAAAGCAAAGCTAAGAGAGAAGTTGGATACATTACCAAAGGAGAATGTCATTAATCTGATGATGAGCCTTTACGATGCAAGCAAGGAAGCAAAGACCTACTTAGAGTTTTATCTTACGCCCGACAGTTATGCCGAGGTGGAGAAATACAAGAAAATAATACAAAATGAGTTTTTCCCTGTGCGTGGCTTTTCTGAAAAGCCATCGTTCGCTACATGCCGCAAGGCTATCTCTGAATTTAAAAAGCTGAAACCTGCACCAGAATGCTTAGCCGACTTGATGCTCTTTTACATAGAGCAAGGCTGCGAATATACGATGACTTTTGGTGATATGTGGGAACAGTATTATGTTACTTTGGAGAACAACTTTGAGAAAGCGATGGAGTTCATTTCCCTTCACGGACTACTGCCCAACTACAACGAACGGATAGAACGCATGCTCAATGCCACGGACTGTGGATGGGGATTTTCGGATACGTTGTGGGGTATATATAGCCAATACCAATCTTCGTAATCCTAATAAAATAGCAGAGAATCTATAGAGAATAGAGCCGGCACAGAAAAATCTGCAACGCAAGAAAGGCAAATAAAATTGTAGATATAAGACTTTTGAAGGAGGAGAAAATATCTCCTCCTTTTTTATTCTTTATACAAGAATATTTACTATATTTGCAAACAATCATATAATATTTATGGAAAGTCCAACTAATAGAATTAAAGAGGTGCTTATCGAGAAAGGGATTAAGCAAACATGGCTTGCAGAGAAACTCGGTAAGAGTTTCACTATTGTGAACTCATATGTTTGCAATCGTCGACAGCCAAGCCTAGAATTGCTATTTCAGATAGCAGAGATCTTGCAGGTTAATCCAAAGGAATTGATTAACACCCCAGATGAGTAACTTTATTATGGCAGAGCATAAAACATCTATCCGCTTTTTCAACGACCGTGAAGTGAGGGCAATATGGGACGACAACCATAATAAGTGGTGGTTCTCAGTACTGGACATCATTGCTGCGATTAACGAGCAGGATGATTACCAAAAGACGAGAAACTATTGGAAATATCTCAAAACAAAGTTGAAGAAAGAGAATAACGAACTGGTTAGTGCCACTAACCGGTTCAAAATGCAAGCCTCAGATGGGAAACAACGATTGACAGATATGTTGGATGGAGAAGGGGTTGTTCTACTGGCAAAAGCAATACCCAATGTTAAGGCAATGGGATTTCTTGACTGGTTTACCTATAGTGATAATACCATTGATGGGCAGAGCAAGAAGAAAGCCTACCAACTCTTTGAAAGTGGTATCTTGCAATCGACAGAGCCTGGGAGTATTAAGTGTCTGCAACAGATTCATGCTTATCTCTTTGGAGGACTGTACGACTTTGCTGGACAAATTCGCACAAAGAATATCTCCAAAGGTGGTTTTACCTTTGCTAATTGTATGCACTTCCCTGCTACGCTGCAAATGATTGAACGAATGCCCGAAACAACCTTTGATGAGATTATGGATAAGTATGTAGAGATGAACGTAGCCCATCCTTTTATGGAGGGTAATGGTCGCAGCACTCGCATTTGGCTCGACCTCATGCTGAAGCAATCTCTCAAGCGGTGTGTGGATTGGAGTCAAATTGACAAAAACGAATATTTGTTAGCCATGCGTGAGAGTGTTTCTGACAGCACGCACATCAAAGCCTTGGTACAACCTGCCCTTACCACCAAGATCAATGATCGAGAAATGTTCATGAAAGGTATTGATTATTCGTATTACTATGAGCAAAATGATTAACTTTGTCTTTGGGAAATAAAAATAATAATATAAAGAAAAAAAGATAAATGAAGACATTTGATGACATACTCAATTTATTCCGTGAATATTCGGCAACGGAACTGGAGAAAGGCCATAAGTTTGAAATGCTCATCCAGCGCTGGTTCCTCTCCGACCCACGTTATAGCAATACCGTGAAACGCGTGTGGCTGTGGCAAGATTTCCCTGCCAAAGCCGAGTTTGGCGCACACGATTTGGGTATCGACCTTGTCGCAGAGACCGATCAAGGAGAGTTTTGGGCTATCCAATGCAAATGCTATCGTGAGGATGCTGTTATCGACATGCCCAAAGTTGATGCCTTCATTTCTCAAGCTACACGCACATTTACACATCCTGAGACGAAAGAACAAACCTCTTTTACCAGCATGATTTGGGTTTCAACAACATCAAATTGGAATCCGCATGCAGAACAGAAAATACAAAACCAGCTTATTCCCTTTACTCGCATCAATCAGTTTGAACTTCGGAACGCAGCCGTTGACTGGGAAATGCTCAATAGTGGGCAGCAGGGAAAGGATGTTGTGTTGCCCGGCAAGAGTCCCCGCCAGCATCAAATCAATGCCATGCAGTGTGCGCACAATCATTTTAAAGACCATGACCGTGGCAAACTCATTATGGCATGTGGCACAGGAAAGACCTATACTTCACTGAAAATAGTAGAGCAGGAAACCAACAAAAAGGGATTGGTCTTGTTTCTGGTGCCGAGCATCGCCTTGTTGGGACAGGGACTGAACAACTGGATGACCGACACCACTGCCGTCATCAAGCCCGTTTGCATTTGTTCTGACTCAAAAGCGTCCAAACTCAATGAAGACATCAATGTCAGCATCGTGGACACACCCTATCCTGCCACCACCAATATTCCTACCACTGTCAAGCATTTGTTGCAATACCGGGAGAGCGATGCGCTGGTTGTGGTGTTCTCTACATACCAAAGCATCGACGTGGTGGCAGAAGCGCAGCGGCAGGTACTCGAAGAAACCGACGGCGCGTTTGGCGTGTTCGACATGATTGTGTGTGATGAGGCACACCGAACCACCGGCGCAAAGAGCAAATATAAGGAGGAAAGCAGCTTCACCAAGATTCACGACAACAACTTCATTCAGGGGCGAAAGCGCATGTACATGACGGCTACGCCACGTTATTACAATGCCAACATCAAAGAGACAGCCAAGGAAAAAGACATGCTGCTGTGGAGTATGGATAATGAAGAGTTCTTCGGTGAAGAGTTCTATCGCATAGGGTTTGGCGAGGCCGTCAACCTTGGGTTGCTCACCGATTACAAGGTGTTGGTGCTGACATTGAGCGAAGAAGATTTGTCAGAGGACATGAAAGCAAAGGTCAAAGGAAATGATGAACTTACGCTGGATGATGCTTCTAAATTGGTGGGGTGTGTCAACGCGCTTTCCAAACGCATCAAGGGCGACAAGGGCATCACGGCAAAAGAAGACCCAGGGATGATGAAGCGAGCCGTAGTTTTCTGCTCAACCATCAATCGGTCAAAGCGTTCGAGCGGCATCGCGTCAACCGACTTTGCCCAGCAGTTCCCCGAATTGGCCAAATACTATAAAGAAAACGATGTTACCGAGAGCGAACGTAGCCAAGTGGTGAATGTGCAGACGCGCCATATCACGGTGGAATGAGTGCCGAGATTAGGGCCGAGGCCATCGACTGGCTCAAAGATGAGGGCATACCACAGGGCGAGTGCCGTATATTAAGCAATGTGCGATGCCTGTCCGAAGGGGTGGATGTGCCGGCACTCGACGCCGTAATCTTCGCATCGGCGCGCGATAGTCAGGTAGACGTGGTGCAGAGTGTGGGACGTGTGATGCGCAGTTTTAAAGATCCTACAACCAACGAGCCTAAGAAATACGGGTACATCATCATTCCCGTGGTGGTTCCGCCCAACACCGAACCTAATCTTATACTCGACAACAACGATCGATTTAAGGTGGTATGGGACATTCTCAATGCCCTCCGTGCCCACGACGAGCAGTTTAACGCCACGGTCAACAAAATCAGTTTGAATAAGGAGCGGCCTTCCAAAATTGTTGTGGCTGGCGTGCCACGTGGGTCGTTCCAGATGCTGGGAGGTGATGCGCAGCCCACGCATTACGACAATGAGGACGACCTCGCACAGCTCTCCAATGAGGACGTGGCTACCCAACTCGCGCTCAGGTTTGGCGAATTGCAGGATGGCATCTATGCCAAAATGGTGGAAAAGGTTGGCGACCGGTTGTATTGGGAGAACTGGGCTGCTAAGGTTGGCGACATTGCCAAGAAGTTTATTTATCGCATCGGGCAACTTGTCCAAACGGGTGTGCACAAGGAAGAGTTTGAAACCTTCCTGCATGTGTTGCAGCAAAACCTCAACCCCTCGATTACGGCAGAGCAAACCATTGAGATGCTGGCGCAGCACATGATTATACGGCCGGTGTTCGAAGCGCTGTTTCAAGAATACCATTTCGCCACCAACAACACCGTGAGCCAGAGTATGCAGCGCATGCTGGACATGCTGGAAAGCGAGGAGGTGGACAAGGAAACATCGACACTCGAGGATTTTTACCAAAACGTGCGCCAGTATGTGGGAAAGATAGACAACCTGGAAGGCAAGCAAGCCATCATCAAGACGCTCTACGAAAAGTTCTTCAAGGGCGCTTTCCCAAAGACGGTTGATAAGTTGGGCATTGTCTACACACCGATAGAATGTGTCGATTTCATTGTCCACTCGGTAAACGACATTTTGAAAAAGGAGTTCAGCTGCTCATTGACCGATGAGAATGTGCACATACTCGACCCCTTCACAGGCACGGGAACATTCATCACACGGCTGTTGCAAAGCGGACTTATCCTGCCTGAGGATATGGAGCGCAAGTACCTGCACGAAATTCATTGCAACGAGATTGTGTTGCTGGCTTATTATATCGCCGATGTCAATATTGAGAGCGTGTTCCACGAACTGACACGGCGCACCGAATACCTGCCCTACAATAACATCTGTCTTACCGACACCTTTCAAACCACAGAGCAGCGAGAGCCAGTCTTCGACAAGTCATGGTTCGAAGGAAACAGTGCCAACGTGGAGCAGCAACTCAAAGCGCCCATCCGTGTCATCATGGGCAATCCGCCTTACTCCATTGGCCAGAAATCTGCCAATGACAATGCACAGAACCAAAGCTATGAAATGCTCGACAAGCGCATTACCGACACTTATGTGAAGGCATCCACAGCAGGATTGAACAAATCCACTTACGACCTTTATATCAAGGCCTTCAGATGGGCGACCGACCGCCTCTCGATGAACAAGGAAGAGGGAGGCGTGGTGGCTTTCATCAGCAACGGCGCATGGATAGACGGCAATGCCAACGACGGTTTCCGCAAATGTCTGGAGCGGAAGTTCGCTGCCATCTACGTACTCAACCTGCGGGGAAACCAACGAACAAGTGGAGAGTTGTCACGAAAAGAAGGAGGAAAAATCTTTGGTTCCGGCTCTCGCACCCCTATCGCCATCACGCTGTTGGTGAAGAAACCGCAGCAGGATGCCGATAACCGTGCCACCATCTACTACCACGACATCGGTGACTATCTGTCGCGCGAGCAAAAACTGAAGATGGTACGTGATTTCAAGAGCATCAGTTCTTCGAAACTCAACTGGACCATCCTGCACCCCAATGAGCATGGCGACTGGATCAATCCACGCAACGAGGGCTTTGCAGAGCTGATTCCATTGGCACCCGAGAAGAAGTTTGATACAAAGACACAGAGTGGGTTTGTGGTTAATGGTCCTGCTATTGCATCAGGACGCGATAACTGGGTCTATGGGTTCTCTAAAGATACGGTTGTTCAGAATATGCAAAGAATGATTGGAGTTTATAATGCCCAATGTGAAGACTACCAAAAGGCTTTGACCACAAATCCAAACATGGCAGTGGAAGACTTTATTGATACAAACCCACAACGGATTAGTTGGACTGTAAATCTAAAAAAATATTTAGAGAAAGGTTTTCCTTTATCTGAACAAACAGATTACAGGAATAGTCTTTACCGTCCATTCTGTAAACAATATTTGTATTATGATGATAGATTTATTGAACGTCCCGGTCTTAGCAGAAAACTTTTCCCTATCCCTGAAAGCAAGAACTTGGTTATCTGCTTATCGGGTATTGGCAGCAGTAAGGATTTCTCCGTATTGATAACGGATAAAATACCAGACTATCAGTTGGAATTTAATTGTCAATATTTCCCCCTCTATTGGTATGAGGAAAACACACAACAAGGTTTGTTCGCAACAGCGGATGGTGATTATATTCGCCACGACGGCATCAGCGACTGGATGTTGAAAGAGGTGAGAAACCGTGTGGGCAATAGGAAAATCACCAAAGAGATGATATTCTATTATGTCTATGGTTTGCTGCATTCGCCCGACTATCGCGAAACCTTTGCATCGGATTTGAAGAAATCGCTGCCTCGCATTCCTATCATTACCGATGAAACGGAGTGGATGAACTTCTACCATGCGGGTAAGATGCTGGCAGCGTTGCATCTGGAGTACGAAAGCGTGGACCCATGCGAGGTGACCATCAACGACACCTATACGGGAGATGACGAATACGAACACTATGCGGTGAGCAAGATGCGCTTCCCGAAGAAAGGCGAGCAGGGCACCATCATCTACAACGAATACCTGCGCGTGGAGGATATTCCCGCACGCGTTTATGAGTATGTGGTGAATGGCAAGAGTGCGGTGGAATGGATTATGGAGCGGTATGCCGTGACCATTGACAGGAAAAGTCTGATTACGAACGACCCCAACCTGTGGAGCCGAGAACATGATGCACCACGCTATATCTTCGACTTGCTGTTGTCGGTGATGAACCTGAGTGTGCAAACGGTTGACATCGTGGCGCGTTTGCCACGACTGCACTTTGATGGCAGCAACGTTACCATCACGGAAGAAGGACACGACTTGGCACCTGTGGAGGAAGAAGACCCCAACACTTACAAGGGCAGCGACACACTGAAGTTGAGCATCAAGCAGAAGTACTTTAACGAGATAGTGGCTGGAACGAAGAAAACAGATTACCGTGAGATATTCAATACCTATACAGCCAACAAGTATCTTGCCACGGATGTGAACGGAACGCCGCTCTGTGATCCTAAACACACGGTGGAGGGTCGCATCTATCATCCCGATGAATACAACGACGGGCATTTCCCGTTTGTGGCACGTCCATACAAACGCATACGCTTCTCGGTGGGTCCGTTTGGCGATAGCTGCATGGCAGAGATAACGCATGTTACCTTCAGCGTTTCCAAACAAAAGGGAAACGGCTTGGTAGTATGGCAAGCAGAATTTCATTTAGGAAAGGTCACGAAGGTAAGAAGAAGGCATCAGTAAGCAATTCTATGGGAATATCTTTAGAAGAATTATATTGTAAATTAGAATCAGACTATCGAATTTCAAAGGGCAGAAATCTATATTTTGATTTCTTTGAAGCAAAGAATGATAGTGAAAAGGTTCATTTTAACTATGAACGAGAACTTCTGTTAAGTTATAAAGACCATTTCAAATCTTTTTTGTCCACCAATGATAAAGCAAAACTGGCAGAATACTGCTCAAAGAGATTGCTAATAGCTGAAAATATTCATCTCCTGTGTATCTATTCATTCAGTATGTTTCATTTGTCTAAAGATAAAAAATATTTATTCGATGCTATTTCATATTCAGAGAAGATACTGCAAGAACTCTATCTCATTGGAGAAAAAGATAATGGCTTTGAATTTGGAGAATTGTTCGATTTTCTCTATCCGTTGTGCAAGCAATACAACAAAGCAGATAAGCTTATTACAATAGTGAATGAAGCAATAATAAATTCTGATTCCTGCTTTCACTTTTATATACTTGTTATTCTTAACAATTTTATAGAAAAGCAGAAACCAGTTATCAATATCAAAAAAGATTTTAACCAAGAGAGTTTAGTAAAACTCTGCTTGCAAGATTATGATAGTGAAACAGATTCAAGAAAGCAGGAAAGACTGTTAGACTTTGCATTAAATTTTTCCAAACATATCTCCAATAGCGTTTTAAGAAAGAAAGTTTGCGAAACAAAAGGAGATTACTTAATATCACATTTAACTCCTAATGACGATAGGAATATAATAATTCGGCATTATAATAACTCTAAATTAGTAAACGCTATTGGATTATATAAAGAAGCTAAAAATGAGGAGAAAAGGAAATATGCAATATTGCAATATGAAGAGAATAAAAGTAAACTACAGTACATAAAATTTACACATTCTATTTCAAAAGAGGAATATGAAAAGCGAACATTGGTGCGGAAAGAGGCAATAGACTCCATTTCCAAAGAAGGACACTTTCAAATTCTTCGTGCATTGTGTGGTTTTGGTATTGATTGGTTTTGCTTAGATGCTGACCGACTCTATCAAGCAGTGCAGAATCAGATAAAAGAATTCGTTTATACTCAATTTACGTACGCAGTTAAGTCTGATTCATATAATAATAAAAGGCAATGTACGCATGAAGAGATAATATTACATCAACTCTTTAACTTCCAATTTCGTCAATATGCTTTTTATATTTTCACACAAGTTTTAGCAATAACTATGAAAAATAATACATTCTCTTTTGATACGCTCAAGGAAGACTTATGCCGTATGGGATTTAACTGTTTTGTAGTTCATAAAGAACACAATGGAGAACGTATCCTAACTACGCCATTTAATATGGTTGAAAATGGTCTTCACGAGTTTTTAGTCCAACATCAAAAATTTGTAAATGGCGAGAAAACAGACTGGAGGTTCTGCATAAGTTTTTTATCGACACAGTTTGAAGGTATAATGCGCATAATAGTAAAAAGCTTAGAAGAACCAATCGTAAAAGAAAGAGATGGTGATACAGAATTTATCACATTAGAATCATTATTGAAAACAAAAGCATTGAAATCTATCTTTACCAAAGAAGATCTTTTGTTGTTTAGTCAAACCTACACAAAGGTTGGCTATAATATTCGCAATGACGTTGCTCATGGGCTCTTACTTCCACAAGAATATACAGCATCAAAGGCACTTTTAGTTTTTGTGTCGATTCTCAGGTTGGCAAAAGGAATATTCAATTATATTCACAATCAACAATGTGATAACATCCAAGATGATTTCTAATCAATACTACTCAAATTGAGGAAACATTTTTGTACCATAGAAATGTAAATCATTGATAATCAGTGAGGAATATATTCGAGGAAGTGAAGTAAATACAACTGAATCCCAGTAACGCAACAAGTTACTGGGATTTTTATTTCTGAACAATCCTAAATCTTGTTATTCCTCATCGTTTTTATGCTTACATTTCTATCTAAACTTAGAATTATTAGATGTATTGGGATGATATGTGTTTGCAAAACTGATTTACAAGAATCATTTAATCTACATTCCTTACAATAAAGGAGAAAGAGAAACACTATTGGAAGTAAAGACTTATCAGCTTGAAATTGAAGAGTGTTACTCAATTGGGAAATTGCCAAAAAGTTTGGAATATGTTACAGTACAGTGTTTCTGCATATTCACAAATATTTATTCAAAAGAAATATGGTGCGCACTACTTACTTTTTGATGACATATTCAAAAACATCTCGCTCGTCATTCCACTACCTTTCAAGCTGTATTTTGTTAATAAAATATCATAAAAATAAGCACTTCAAAATCTTGAAAATAGCGTTCCAATCGGTAGAGAAAAATGGTAAAAGCACAAATTGTGCAGCAAAAAACTGACTGTCCGCAGCTCAAAAAAGCAAAAAGCAATGACTTTTTCTCATTTTTTCATCTCTCCGTCGTGTTATGTCATGGTAACAGAGTGGCTATTCATACCATATTGCCTGCTTATTTGCATGAGTTAATGCCCTTATCTCCATGCTTCAACTTTGATGAGAGCGTAGCATAAAGGCGGATAATGTCAAAACGCGCTGATTTACATTGAATTATACAAAATCGAAAAATACGGCGATATTTTCGACAAAAGTATTAGTCGTTGAAAATAATCGAAGCATTTAGTATCATTTGTCAAGATATTTCTAAAAACACTGAGTAGCTATCAGACGAAAAAATGAGTATCCAACTATCAGTAAAAGTATCAAAAAGTAAACGGATAATGACCACATGTAACTGAAAGCAAAAGCGGATAGTCTGATACTGCGATATCTACAAAATAAGAAAGGCAAATAGAATTGTAGATATAAAACTTTTGACAGAGGTGGAGAAAATATCTTTTCTTTATTAGCTACCTATAAAATAATATTTATTATATTTGCATATAATCATATCTCATTGATGGAAAGTCCAACCAACAGTATAAAAGAAGTGCTGACCAAGAAAGGGATTAAACAAACATGGCTTGCCAAAAAGCCAGCAAGAGTTTTACGATAGTAAACTCCTACGTTTGCCATCGTCGACAGCCAAGCGCGGAATTGCTATTCCAAATAGCTGAGATTCTGCAGGTCACTCCCAAGGATTTGATCAATACAAAAGATGAATATTTTTTTGTACAAACTAAATATTAGCAACTGATAATCAGTGTAGGAAATATTCGAGGAAGTGAGATAAACATCAGATTAAGGCCGATGTATTCTAGTCAAGACATTTCTAAAGATTTCATATAACAGAGTCGTCATAAAATTAACCATAAAATACAAAACACCATGGACAAAGATTTATTAACAAAGCTGATAGCCGAACCAGGGAAGAAGCATCAGGTAGCAGATTTTGAAACTGATGATACGGCGACATTAACCAAAGACCAAGCTAAGAAACTGCTCAAAGAGAATATTAAGGTGTTGGCTTCTCTGCAAGACAAGCTCTATGCTTTTAATAAGTATGCTGTGCTGATAGTGTTCCAAGCTATGGATGCAGCCGGCAAGGATGGGACTATTAAGAATGTGATGTCGGGCATCAATCCACAAGGATGTCAGGTATTCTCTTTTAAAAAGCCTTCGGATAAGGAACTGGATCACGGATATTTGTGGCGCATACAAAAGAATGCACCTGAACGGGGACGCATCGGCATCTTCAACCGCTCGCACTACGAGGACGTACTGGTAGGTAGAGTTCATCCTGAAATATTTGTAGGAGGACAAATTCCTGGGATAGACAAAATAGACGATGTTAATGAAAAGTTTTGGGAAAAACGCTATAGTCACATTAATGACTTTGAACGCTATCTCACAGAGACGGGAACAGTTATCATCAAGTTCTTCCTCAATGTTTCAAAAGAGGAGCAAAAGAACCGATTCTTAAAACGACTGAACAGGAAAGAAAAGAATTGGAAATTCTCTTCCGCAGACTTAGAAGAGCGTCAATACTGGGATTGCTATATGGACGCATATGGCAAATTGCTGACCAAGACATCCACTGATTATGCTCCATGGTATGTTATACCAGCTGACCATAAATGGTTTATGCGCTATGCCGTTAGCAATATTATCTGTGAACGCTTGGAAGAACTTCAGATGAGTTATCCACAACTCAGCAAAGAGGAAACCGAACAACTAAAAATTTATCGTGAGCACATCATGAAAGAAGAGGAAGAAAGTAAGAAAAAGTGAGAAATATTTTATCAGGTGTCACAAATATGAAGTTTGCAAGAAATCATTTGTAAATATTTGTCTACATGCTTTGCTAATTCATTTATTTTCAGTATATTTGCGATACAAGATATTAATTTGAAAGCAATACTTGTCTACAAGTAAAAAAGCATCACCCTTTAATTTGAAAAAACATGGATAAAGAAGAAATGAAAAAGACTGCCGATGAATTGAAAGATAAGGCAGAAAAGAAAGTCGATAAAGTTGAAAATCAAGTAGAAAAAGCTGCTGATAAGGTTGCAGAAAAGGCTGACAAGGCGAAAGATAAAGCCGAGGAGGTTGTGGATAAAGCTGAAGAGAAGGTAAAAAAAGATATCGACTCTTTAAAAAAGAACGAACATGTTCAAGAGGCGAAACAGAAAGTTGAAAAGGCTCTAAATGAGACGAATAAAGACGAGAACTGTGAAAAGGCCAAAGAAAAGGTGGAAGAGACAGCTAAAGACTTGAAAGAAAAAGCAAAAGATACAGCCGAAGATGTGAAAGAAAAAACGAAGGAAGCTGCAGAAGACGTAAAAGACACTACGAAGAATGTAGTAGAAGAAATACGTGATAAAACAAAAGAGGCTTCCGAAACGGTGAAAGAAAAAACAGAAGAACTTGCTGAAAAGATGAAAGACAACGAGAAAGTTCAAGAGGCAGCTAAATTTGTCAAAGAAAAGAGTGACGATGTCAGTCAGGCTGTTGACAAAGCTGCTGACAAAGTTGAGCATTCAAACTTTTGGCAGAAACTGAAAGACATTTTCGGATTTAAATAACTAACTGTCCATAGCTCCACGCTGAATGACAAGTAAAGGCTACACTCTGATGAGTAGGGGCTTTACTTGTCATTCTTC
>QWCQ01000673.1_pt1 | contig 20250 bp, 4 predicted proteins | sample 1972701 | NCBI WGS metagenome assembly QWCQ01 (sample SAMN09866704, study PRJNA288562) | Human gut metagenome isolate pre4_stool, whole genome shotgun sequencing... | reverse complement strand
TTCACCTCGAGCATTCTCGCATAAGCCTTCCTGCCCTCTTCTTGGTTCTTCTTATCATAAGGATCCTTACTCACCACATTGTTCAACGAATCATTGTAGCCCTTCGCCAAAGCCAACCTCTTATCCAATTCCTCCTTCGACAAACCCTTCACAGCCTTGTCGAACTCCTTCACTTGATTTGTGGAATCCACCCTATAATACAACCTAGAAATCACAGGATACATCATCACACCAAATCCCAACAAAAAAATTAAAATAAACACAAAATTATGCTTAATCTTCTTCCACATACAATTACCTTTCTCAAACACCGATTTCCAAGTCAATTATACCCTAAAAAAATAAAATCGAAAAACATTTGAGCCCTCAAACATAAACAAAACCCTCACGCCAATAACCCAACTCACAATCGTAGATCACCTAGCATGAGGGCATGCTACATTCATATTCCAAATAATTTTTCGAATTACTTAATATTTTTTCCTATTAACTTATCGTCCTTCGCAATTATCCACTTACCTATAAAGAACATAATCGCACCGCCAATTATCACTCTTGTTAGTAATGAAAGCAATGGAAATAGTCTTATCATCGGCTTGTTTTTTGATTTCAAATTCCACAGGCTCACTCAACAAAATGAAACCTTGTGGAGCCTTTATCTCAACCAAGTAATACTTACCATAATCCATATCCTCAACAGCAAACTTACCATTGTCAGCACTTGTAACGATATAATCCTTGCCGTCCTTCTTCACAGGCTCAAACTTTCCATCCGCATTCTTAGTCATAACCTTGAACATCGCGCCACCCAAAGGCTTCTTAGCTTCATCAGTCTTCATGAAATCATGTCTACCCTTGTCAGTAGAAGTCTTGCTGTTTACAACCCTAAGTTCCACCGACTTGTCAGTAATAGTAAACCTAGTGTCCACATTCTTAATCAAATAACCTGCTGGTGCTTCCACCTCTCTGAAAATATAATCGCCACTTTTAATATCGTTGATTATAATCTCCCCAGATTCATTCGAAATATATAAGCCCTCATCACTTGATTTGTCTTCTTTAGACTTATCATCCTTAGATTTTTTGTCTTCAGTTTTTCCTTCCTTGGATTTTTCTTCCCTTTTTTCAGACTTGGAATTTTCGTCCTTAGACTCATCTGTGTTTTCTTCAGATTGCACCTTGGATCTGTTGTCGTCTTTTGGAGATAGTTCAAGCTTATCATCTTTTTTCATAGTAGCCTTGTTTTTCAACTCAACGTATTCGCTGCCACGTCTCACCAAAAGCTTAAACTTCGCACCCTTCAAAGGATTACCGCTCTCGTCCACCTTCACAAGTCTCACATTAGTAGAAGATTCCTTCGCATGAATAGTCACATTCTTGCTGTCACCCTCCACATCATCTGGAAGGTTCACCAATACCGAAGCTATCTCCTTGTCACGTTTAATACCCGAAGTGTCACGCACATAATACGCACCCTTTTCCAAATTCTTGAATACTGCCTCATTGTTGGAAAACTCCACATCAGACTTGTTCTTGTATGTAGAATTCAGATTTTCTACGGACAACTTATTCAAATCCCCAAGCACAGTCGCCTTTTCGGAATCGGGAATTTGTTCATCGCGAACCTTCCACAAGCTCATCTTTCCCGTAACATCACCGTGTTTCTTATCCACAGTCACAGTTATAGAATAATCACCCGCAGCAAATGAACTGCTAGTCGCAACCATCGCCACCATTATCATAACCATCAAAATTTTTCTTAAAATCTTCATATTATTACCTTCCATATATATTTATATCCATTATCTTATCCTTCTAAAAGTGCAAATACCTCACATATTTGCACTTTTAGAAGAAGGAAAATTGCTTTTCCTCTCTTCTTTTAGTTATTATCTAGCTTCAGTTGCTTGTCTTTTTTTGATAGCTATAATAGCTGATGCCATTATTGCAAGACCAATAGCAGTGAAGATAATAGTACCAATACCACCTGTTTGTGGGATAGTTACTTTCTTGTTGATTACTTGTAGAGCATTGTCTGCTTTGTCATCATCTTTTACACTAAAGTCTATGTTCATTACAGTTAGAGTTCCGTCAGCTTTTATTTCAAATTCAAATTCAGCATTTGTTGGAAGAGCATATCCTTCTGGAGATTTAACTTCGACTAAAGTATATTTACCAGGAGCAAGACCAGCAATTTCAAATTGACCAAGTTCATTTGAAGTTAATTTGATATTGTTAGTATCATCTTTTGTAGCCCCATTCCATTGTGTCATATCTTTTAATGTTGCATTCCAAGCATCGTCTCTTGCTTTTTCAAGTTTTGCAATTTTAGCTCTTTCTTCTTTTGTTTGTTCAGCAGCTTCTAATGCATTATAAGCTTTGATTGCGTCTTCATAAGCTTTTTGTGCAGTTTCATAAGCTGTACGATCAGCATCTGTTCCTGTTAGGAATTTTTTATCATCATTTCTAATTACAAATTCAGCTCCTGGGAGTCTCTTACCTTCAGCATCTGTCTTAACGAATTTTGCTCCGTAAGTTACAACTTTTGGTTCTGTTGGGTTGATTGGTTTTGGATTTTCATCATTGTAGTTCTTTACAGTAATTTGTCCAGCATCACCTTTTTTATACTCTGCTGAATATCCATCGTATTTTTCTTCTACTTTGTATTCGATATTTTTGTTTAAACCTTTCCAAGTATAAGACATTGTGTCGCCAGCTGGAATTGTTACAGGGTTCTTAAATTCATATCCTTCAACAGCTTCTACATCTTTTGCTTCAACTATTTTACCAGTTTGAGCATTGTATAATGTAAATTCTACATCTTTCTTAGCAACGCCAGTATCCCAATTCTTAGTAACTGTTAATTCACCATTATCATTTGGTTTATTAGGAACTGGAGTAGTACCATGATCTTTGTGGTTACCATAGTGGAAAGTAACATCGTTTGATTCTGGAATAGCTACTACAGCTTTTTCATTTACTTTTGCGTGGTAGTCTAATCTAATTACTTTATCTTCAGTTGCTTTAGCAATTTCAGCTAAACCTGTTTCTGTTAATTTTAATGTAAATCCATTTTCAGTTTCACTTAGTTCATACCAAGTAGCATCCATTTCTTTTCCATCATATTTAACAGTAATGCCTTTGCCTTCTAATTTATTTTCTGCAGTAGCATCTTTTCTTTGTATGAATGTTAAGCCTTCTGTCATTTTATCGTCCCAGAATGCTGTTTTCCATTTAGTTTTAGCTGGAACTTTTGTAGTTACAGTATAATCAATAACATCTCCTACATTGTGTGGTTCAGCAGTTGCTTCATTCTTTTTTTCATCAGTTCTACCGTTTGGTTGTTCTGTTGTAAATTCTTTAGTAAAGTCCTTGTGTGTATCTGGTTTTTCTTCAGTATTTTTTGGATAAACGTGAGCATTTGTAACGACACCTTTATCATTTACAAGTGGTAATGTAATCTTAACTGGAACAGCTTTCATGTCTGTAAGAGTTTCACCATTTTCTCCCTTGTAAGTAGACTTTTCATGAATTTCGTCCATTTCAAAGTTACCTTCTAATGCACTTGTCTTAAATACTACTCCATTTGGAGTTGTAAGTCCACCAACAGCTTCATCAATGTTATCTGTAGCTTCTAATGGTTCAACTGGTTTTAACTTATCAGCTGCATCTGCCTTTACATATTTACCTGCTTTAGTAGCATCTTTGTAATCTGCTGCAAACTTTAATGCAAAGTAAACATTTGGAATTTCTTTGATATCTTTTCCAGCTAATGAATTCAATGCTTTTAATTGGTCTAAATTTTGAGTACCATTGTATCCATCTTTTTCAACTTGATTAAAATCCCATGCATCTAGTGTAGCTTTGTCCATCATTAATTTGTGTAAAGTTACAGTTTCTGTCTTTTCATCAGCAGCACTTGACAACAATGGGGTGAATACGCCAACCATCATCGCTAATGCTATGATTAGTGATAAAAATCTTTTTTTCATAATATAACTCCTTTATATTTATTTTATAATCATTTGCTTTTCGCAAATTATTACCTTTTCCTTGCCTTTTAGGCACTTTTCTCTTTGAGGCTTCGTCCACATATCCTTTTATGGGTATTCTTAGACTTTGCCTTTTCTAAGACCTCTCGGTCCGCTCTCTATAATCAAGTCCTTTTTATTAGAACTTCGATTAGCTTGTTAATTTTTCTTAACGTCTTTTTCTCTCATACATAGCCCTTGGACTATATCTGTTTCTTGTAGCCTTAGCCTTGTATGTTCTCACTTCTATGACTTCCGTAAGTTTAAGTCCATCGTAGATGTCCTTTTCATTTTCAGTGAAACGCTTAACTTCAGTGCTAATTTCATCAGTAATATCATCACTTTGATAGTCATTAACATTGCTATTCATTTCAGTATATTTCATACTATCATAACCACTCTTGTCCATATCTTCCTTGATAGTTTCAAGTGTGTAAATCACGTTATTGATTACCTTAAGTTTATTTGATTCTGAATGGCTGACATTGGTAAACATAAAATATGCATAGCCTGCAAGTGCAAATGGTATTAAGGCTATAAATATATCTTTAATAAATAGAACCTTAATAATTAGATCATAAATGGGTCGATCTTTAATAATTTTATCAATATTATCAACTTTAAAGTTACTAGCTAATATTGATATAATTGCAATTGCTATAGTAAGAAACTGATAAAAGTCGTTTTCTTTTCTTACATTAATATCTACATCATCTCTGTAGCTCTTAAAAACATTAATGTCATTTATCAAGTTATCATAAAAGTTATCATAATCAATTTTTTTCCTAAAATAGTATTTATTCACATAATTGATTATCTCAACTTTTTTTAATGTTGTAAAAGTTCTACGATTCGTTGATAATAAGTAAGATAATTCGTATTCAATTTCTTCATTATTTAGTCTTACTAACTTTAATTTTTCTCTTATCTTACCATCATATCTCATAAGACCACCTCATAGACGTTTAAAAGAATTGTCTGAACATCATTGAGATACCAGGGACTTGGCTCTCGCCTCATCCCCTTATCTCTTTGTAGTCCCTTTACGGAGGGTACCTCATCTTTTGATCTAATCCAATCATGATAACGCACTCTCTCTTCTCTTACGTCTGTACTTGTAGTACGCAGTTGCCATCATCACAGCACCCACTACAAGGAATCCGAATATACCCATCGCCCCTGTGTGAGGGAATGTTGCTTTGTGGTTTTCAATATCTATTGGAACGTATTTGTTCGTATCGTCCTTACTAATCTCTTTCATAGTAGTGAACGAATAAGAGTGGTCGACATATTCTTCGCCTTTAGTTCCTATGTGGAATGTCCTATCTTCACTTATCTTATCACCTATAACTATATTAGATTTAATATCTAATTCAGATGTTAGGTAAAGAGATGAGCTCATTGATAATACTATAGTCTTATTAGATTTAATATCTCCTTCAGTAGATTGATTTTCCAATTCTTTTACTAAGGAGTAAAGATCAATAGTCTTTGAAGCTTTTGTTCCAGAATTATAATCTTTTGTTAAATCTAACTTGAATGTCTTCTTAGCTGATTCTTTATTGTCATTGTCTACTAAATAAGCTGTTATACTCATTGGTTGCTTACCGTTAAAGCCGTTATCCCAAATTTCAGACTTAAGTGGTAAATTTGACAATGTTATTGTAGATTTATCTTTCACATAAGTTATATCTTCATGATTTGGATTAAATCTTAAAGTCATGTTAGTAGTATATGATTTTTGGAATACATCATTAGCCATACTAAATCCAGTTGTCTTATTAACATCCATTTCAGTTTTGTATTGTTCTGTTTGAACTTTGCCGTCTAATACTGCAAATTCTTTTACAATACCTTTTGGATTGATATATCCAGCTGGTGCTTTAACTTCTTTAAGAGCGTAGTAGCCATTGGATCTTACTTTGAATTTGACTATACCGTCTTTTCCACTAGTAAGTTTATTGCCTTCTACTTCTGTATAGCCTGATGGAACTTCGTCAGCCTTGAAGGCATATATTATTCCATCCTTATCCTTGTATAATTTTATGCTGTTTTCTGGATATTCAGCATCTTTAACTTGTTTATACAATACTTGGAATTCTGCACCTTCAAGAACTTTAGCATTATCTTTTCCATCAACTTTCTTAAATACAATTTCATTTTCCTTGTCATTTATTAAATTTATTGGAACTACACCAGGTTCTTCAATATATTTTTCTTGAGTTTGTCCTTCGTTATCCTTGTAGTATTCTTTCCTGAAGATATTTCCATTATCATCTACTTTGAATTCTGCAAGTGGACCATCTGGTTTTACATATCCATCTGGTGCTGTTGTTTCTTTTAATTGATATTCACCTTTTGGAAGTTTTGAATATTCAATTAATCCATCTTCACCAGTTGTAATTGGTTGACCGTAAGAATCCGGATTTCCATCATTATTTTTCTTGTAAAGTTGGAATATTGCACCTTTTAGTGCTTCGTTAGCATTGTTTATCTTCTTGAACTTAATTATATTTGAAGGGTTAACTGCTTGGATAGAAAGCTTAGCATCTGCGGTTGATTCATTTCTAAATCCATATACACCATCATATCTATCAACAAATAGTTTACCTTCATAGTAATCATATCTTTGAAGAACACCTTCTGCTTGGTAAGATGATTTATCTGTACCTGAGACTTTCCCCGTTACTTTAACAATATATGAGTCTTTATTGGAAATACCATTCTCAAATGGAAGCTCTAATAGTTGTCCTTTAGCCATACTTTGTCTTGATACACCATAGCCTATTCTCAATAAGTTGGAACTATTTTCATTAAGTCCAAATGATTCTGGCATATCTTCCTCAACGTTAGTATTATTAACTAATCTGTACTTAGTAATTACTACATTTTCTACATCAAGACTTGGAATATAGTAGAAGGAATTTGTACGCGCATTTTCCTTATCTCTATTGATGTAATAGTAGTGAACAAATTCGCCAGTCTTTTGATTATACTTAACAATCTTGGAAGTCATGTTCATATAATCAGTGCCATTATTATCTTTTTCCATATTAAGATCATAGATAACCTTGATATCTTTATATTGTTTTGTATCTTCTCCAATTCCAAATCCAACTTTTTGAACGCCTGATAAGCCTCTATCTGATTGTTTTACATCATATAGGTCTATGAAGGCAGTAAGCTTATTTGAGAAATCAATTAAAGTATAGGTGTCTGCATATTTTGTAAATGTGTAAGTCAAAGTTCCAGCTTTTCTATCATAATCAGCTTTTGCTATAGTACCTACTCCATCAGCAACTATGTCCAAATTTGATATGCTGTTTTCAAAAATTCCGTGTAGGTCTATGTTGTCACTTATATTTAGTACAAAATAATCACCAGGATTAATCTTTGTATTTTCCGCAAGTTTGAACTTATTAGTAAATTCCATACTTTCACCATAATGAGGATGAATTTCTCCTTCTTTTGTTGGTTTTTCGTATTTTGGATTTAGTACCTTCATTTCAGTAGTTTCAAGAGTAATCTTATCTGATAGATCATCTCCAGTTCTTGCAATATCGCCAGAATATGGATCTAGACCTTCACCACCTACTGTGAAGTGCCATACTTGCTTAGTGTTAATGTGTCCATCAGGAGATTCAATTTCTTCTAGTTTGTAGTTACCTATCTTAAGTCCTTCAAATGTTAATTTACCATCTGTTCCAACAATTTTTTCTATAGGTTTTGAACCGTCTGTTAGGTTTGTAAGTCTGAACTTAGCTCCTGCTGTTAGTTCGCCTTTGTCATTTTCAGTACCTTTTAAGGCATTTCCTTTTTCATCGACTTTATTGATAGTTACATTACCTTTACCTGGTTTTTCGTTTACGATTTTACCCATGTTCTTGGCAGTGGCGCTTGTTACATAGTCAACTAACTTGCCATTTTCTTCTGTAGCTGTGTTTTCTTTGATATATTGTTGAACACCATTTGCCTTATTATATTCTAATGAGATATATCCATTAGAAGTTGGTGTTATTTGGATTTCACTTATTTTATAAGTGTCCTTAATAACTTCGCCCTTTTTATTCTTTATTTCTCCTGGGAATTTAATGCTCAAATCCTTCAAAGAAACTTCTGTTTTCTTAGTAGGATCTGTTGGATCTATTATCTTTGTTGTTTTTAAATCCGCATTTTTAGCCTTACTAAACTTAATTACACTCTTAGTTTCTGGATCGTGTACTTCTAAGTCTGCAAATTTGTAACCTTTAGCATTACCTGGGAAATAGAAGTCAACTTCACTTATATTTATACTTTCTCCAGTTCTTGGGTCTACAATTTTTTGTGATACCAAACTTACCGTTTCAACTGAGAAGTATAGAAGTGGACCATCAATTGGCTTGTATCCCTTTGGTGCTTGAACTTCAATTAATCTGTAACGACCTGGTTCAAGTCCTCTGAAACCAAAGTAACCGTTGAATGCTGATGATACATAAGATCCTTCTAGTTCTTCGTAGACACCTTCTCTAACTCTCTTTTCAAGTTTGAATACTGCACCTTCAAGTCTTCTCTTAGTAATTTCTTCTACAGTATCATTGTCAGTTTCCTTACCGTGTTTAGAGAATGTGATGTTGTATCTTTCTGCATCATTTATAACACTTAATCCTTCTTGAGGAACTACGTTTGATTTATTTGATGTGTATAGAGAACTAATATCCATACTTGTACTAATTGTACTAGATGGTTGAGTTAATGGAGGTACAATTTTACCTGTTATATAAGGTTGACCTTCCATAGTTACATTTTTACCTAAAGCATTTACATATTTTTTACCAGCTGGTTTAGAACCTGCCCATTTTTTAGCTGCTGCTTCGCCACGATTAGCTACTAACCATTGTCTTAGTGCATCTGCACCACTTTGATAAGATGCTTCGTCTTTGCCATTTTCATCTTTAACAGTTTTATAGTCTATTGTATTGTTCTCAGTTATATATAATTGTTGGAATTCTCTTGCACCATCGTAGAACTTAATATCAATGTCAATCTTACCTAAATCAGAATCTGGCAATTCCTGTTTATTATCATTTACATAAGGATCTTTTAAAACTGGATCATCAGTTTGTTTACCTGCCTTATCAATAAAGTTATAGTTACCATCTATCCTTACTTCATTAGTAACATTTCTGTCAATAATAGAAGTATCATAGAATCCTTCAATGTCGATATAGTAAACTCCTGGTTCAAGATTTAGCTGGTCTTCGTCAAATCCCCAATCAAATGGTCTCCATCTTGCAGTGTTTACAACACTTACATCCGGATTAGAAATGTCATACTCATTTAAGATTTTGATCATTTGAGGTTGATCAGGATCTCCGTTCAATCCAGTTATCTTATAAGTTGACCTATAGGCTGTCTTCACACCTTCCTTGATAGTAACTGGTGGAAGATTTGCTCTGTCGATTTCTTCTCTCTTGTGTTTTGGATTGATTTGAACGTTGACAGTTCCCTTTTTCCCTCTTGTATCAATGTAAACTCTTTGTATAAATGTTCTTGATTCTGTATCAATATGAGTAATCTTTGTTGCGTATTTTACACCGTTTGCTGTTTTTATTTCAAGGTTTTCATTTTTTTCTACAAAACTTTGAGGAGTTTGTTCTGGTCCCTTGTATTTTGCAACTAGTTTACCATTTTCTTCAACAACTTGTACCTTCCATGGAGCGTTAGGCTTTCTGTAACCTAGTGGAGCTGCTGTTTCTTCTATTACATAATATCCAACAGGCAAGTTAATAATGTTGCCATCTTTATCCTTGAATTCTACAAGACCATCCTTATCTGATGTGCCTGTTTTTACTCCAAAGTCATCGTCTGGATTTTGGAAATTTTCATCAGTTTTTCTGATGTTAAACAAAGCACCTTCAAGTTTTCTGTCGTATCTGTCTTTCTTGTAAATCTTAAGATCAAGACCTACTTGCTTATTAGTGATTTGAGCAAAACCAGTAGATGGGATTTCTTCACCTATATCCACCGGATTAAATGTAGCAGTTACAGTAACATTTCCCGCTGGCATTTTAAATTTGCCATCAGTTACTTGTACCTCGCTACCATCAGCATCCTTTGTTACAGTAAATTTATCTAATTCATAACCTTCTTTTGGTGTAGCAGTTAAAGTAACTTCACTTCCCGCTTTTGCAGAAGCTGGGACTGTAACAGTACCACCCTCTTGTGGTTGGTTAACTGTAATATTATAAGCTGTACCTTGTGCTGGTTTAAATGTAGCATAAATCATAACATTAGAAGCTGGCATTACAAATGAGTTTCCATTTATAGTATGCTCTTCTGTCGAAATTTCATCCGCATAATATAATCGATCTAACACATATCCATCATCTGGTTTAACAGTCAAGTTTACAATTTCATCTTCTGCCAACTTGTTATTTTTAGCTGTTACAGAACCATGTAAAATATTTTCATCTATAAGAACATCATACTTAGTTGGAGCTGTAACAACCTTCTTTGTCTTTAATGGCATAGTATCAAGATTTACTGCTTGTGCACTTTCATCTGGCTTGTATGTCATCAAATTATGAATTGTGTACTCAGTGTTATTATCAGCATTTTGGTCTAATGAAATCTTATAGTCAAGTTCTAAACTTTCTCCAACGCCTAAGCTAATATTCTTACTAATTGAGTTTGTTGTTGGATTTGTTTCATTTTCCGTTACATTTCCATTTTTATTTATTGAGTAAGAATTTAGTTTAACCTTGTCATTTGTTTTGATGTTCAAAATTCCATTTTTAAGAAGTGATTCTTCTTTTCCTTGTGATGCAAAATTATTTGTATCATTTAAAATACTATCTAGTTTTTCTTTTTGAACATAAGGTGCAAATTCTCTTGGCTTTTTGTTACTCTTATTTCTTACAATACCTTTATTTGTTAGGTATAATCCCTTTATATTAGAATTATTATTCATGTAATCTGAGTAATCTTTAATTGTTCCATTTAATTCTGTCGCAATTTGATCTTGGTGGAAATAAACTCTACTATATCCTTTTGTAAAGAAAGCCCACATGGATTCAAATTGTAAGAATTTATTTCTATCAGATGACATTCTTACTGCAGTGTTTCCTGTAAAGGTTGCAAAGTTAATTACATATTTGTGGTCATAATTTTCACTTGTCAAGTTTCCAATATTTGCATTAACTGTTTCTTGTAATTTTGCAGCTCCATCATTAACATTAGTAGATCTAGTGTCGACTCCAACTCTTGATAGATAATTCTTAACAGTTACATTTTCTTCAATTAGATTGTATTGTACATTAGGCAATTCATCCAAAGTACCCATAGTGTATGAATATTCTTGTGCATCGTCTAAATCCTTGATGTTGGTTTTACTTAACACAGGTCTATTGTCCTTTGCAAGACCTGAATATTCAATTATAGATACATAGACTTCAGCGCCCGGTGTGTCAGCCTTTGCTCTTAAATCTGTTAGGAATTTATTAATATTATCGTCAAGCTTTGCACCTTTTGTTGACCAATCTCTTGTTCTGTCTATTAGAAGTACCCAGTGTGATTTATTTTGACCAACTTGTTGAGTTTTTGGAGTAATCTTGACCTTGATGTCTCTTGAACCGTCTGTTGTATTAACTTCTCCTGCGCTTACAGTTATCTTTGCATTAGAAGAATCAATATTGTAAGGATTGATAGCCTGTAAGTTATCTGTAGCTCTTACTGCCGCATCTACCATTTCCGGACCAATTTCAAGTCCTGTATTCACTCCGTGCAATGATGCTGAGTTATTTGCTAGATATTGTCTTATTTTGTTGGCTGGTGGATTATTATTAACTTTAACTATTTTGAAGCTATCTTCTGTAGTTTGTGGCCCAGTTTTTATAGTATTGTCTTTGATATAAACTTTTCCATCATTTTTTACTGTGACAGTCCAAGTTGTATCTGTCTTTTTATAACCTGGCGCTGGTTTGTCTTCTTCTAGTGTATACTTTCCAGGTTCTAGACGACTGAATGAAAGCATTCCGTATTTGTCAGTTGTTTCATATCTTTCGTCTTTAAGAGGATCTGGTCCTGTTAATTTGAAGACTGCACCTGGGATTGCTGTCTTATTATCATCTTTTACTTTCTTGATCTTAAATCCGTAAGTCTTGATGTCGTTTGTTACATCTAGTGAATTTTCTCCTACGTATGATCCAATTATAGTTCCACCTGTTGAAGTTGTAGGACCAGTTGTCTTGATGTCGGATACTCTTTCGTAGAAGTCAGCTTTCCAGTAAATTAAGTTTCCGTTAACCCAGTCCAAACCAGTTCCTACTCCGCCATTTTCGTCTTTGTATGGAACTTTTACATCTATTACAATTGGCTTATCTGTTGCTGGAATTTCTAATTTTAATCTATTAGGTTCGCCAAATCTTGCAGGTTCTGTTGTTTTTGTTATACTAGATGAAATGTCTTCTGCTTTAAATTCTGCAAGTCTTATATCAGAGATAAGCCCTGTAACTGGTCTGTCTAGTTTAAATATTTTGATGTCGTTATTCTTATCAAAATTATTTTCATTAAACCAATCCATATTAGGATCATTTAATGCTTGTCTGTGGATTGATGCAGTTGTCTTTTCTTGAATATTTCTTGCTTCTGGGTTTATTACGTATCTTTGGATTACGTAATTTTCATCCTTATTTATAGCAACAATTCTTGTACCTAGGAACTGAGCATTTTCGTTGTTGCCTGCCCAGCCAGTCCATCTGTTATCGTAAGTTGACCAGTTTGAAGTGTTTCTATTTTTAACGTCAACCCAATCCACACCTTTTTCGCCTAGGATTGATTGAACTTGTTGTCCACCTTGTCCGCTTTCAGAATAGTTGTAGATTTTTACTGTACCATTTTCTACTCTTAGAACCCATTTTTTATTAAGTGGATTATAGCCTGCTGGTGGAGCAACTTCTTCAAGGACGTAGTTTTTGTTTGGTTGTGGTTTACCATTAAATTGTACAATACCATTTTCATCTGATGTTGCTTCTATTGGGAAGTTTGGATTTTTACCCTCTGGGTCATCTGGGTCAGATATCCTGAATACTGCTCCAGGAAGTGGCTTACCATTTCCATCTTTCTTGTACACTCTGAATGGTTTTCCAACTGGCTTATTGGAAACTGGAATATTAATTTCGTTTCCGTTGTACACCTTACTTGCACCTGTTACGGATGTTTCTCTTATTGTAACGCTGCCGTTATTTAAGATTGTAACTTGCCATTTTTTGTTAGTAAGACTGTAACCTTTCGGTGCTTTAGTTTCTTCTAATGAGTATCTACCTGGGGCGATGTTATCAAAGTTAACAACACCATTCGCATCAGATGTTCTGTAGATTACTTTTCCATTTTCATCCTTTAATGCAAAAGTTGCGTTTGGAAGTTTCTTTCCTTGGTTTTCTTCGTCGTATTTTGTTAGTTTGAAGCTTCCTGGTCTATATTTATTGTTAATTAAACCAATAACTTCTTTATAATATTTTGGTATTTCTCCACCTGCTTGGTCACCTTTAGCTGTGTTGACATTAGCCTTAGATGCGAAAGCTGATGTAAGAGTACCATCATCCATTAAGAAAGCTCTCCATTTTGTGTTGAACTTTTCAATGTCTGTAATCTTAAATGTTTGTTCTACTACAAATCCACCTTTATTACGAGGGTTTGGAGTTCTTACGATTAATGGAGAATTGGCATCTAACCTTCTATCGGTTTTGATTTGATTTGGATCATACGTAATGGTTACGTCGTTTTCTCTTCTATCAAGTCTTTGTTTAGGATCTATTCTTTGATGTGCAAGTAGATGATAGATATTAGGTTCTTGTTCTGGTCTAATACCCATTGAAAGCGGCATATAATAGTTTACTTTAACTCCATTTTTTAATTCGTAAGTTCCGTAATCAGTAGCATATACTTTTACATCGTTAAGTTCGTACAAAGGTTCATAACCTTTACCAGACCAGTAAGCAATACGATCTGATTGGTAGTCAGTTGTTATCCAGTTGTACTTAACAGTTTTTGCACTATAATTAAGTCCCAAAGGGTTCAAATATGTTAGTACAGTTACATACCACTCACCATCTTCTTTTTGATATACATCTCTAAAGTAGTAAGATTGGTTAGAGTTTCCTGTTTTAGAATGGTGTTGACCATAATCTGCATTTATTGTCTTAGTTAAAGTAGGATTACCTGTGATTTGAGTACCTGTTTGTCCTGCTGCAACCTTTATAGTAAATGGATATTCCCCTGTTTCTTTAGCATAGTATTTATCTGGAATTATACCTCTTAGGTTGATAGAAGCAGTAACTGTTGTTTTATCTTTTTCTAATTTATCATTAAATACATAAGTCAACAGATTAGTGTTGTAATCAAAGTAAGGATCCGCAACTTCTTTTCCATCTATTACTATCTTAGGGAATTCACTAAAGTATTGAGTAAAGTCAAAGTTTCTGTCGAATTGAATTTCAAATCTAGATCCTGGTGATACATTATTCATTGTAATATCTGCGTGATATTTTAATGATTCATAGGAGTAAGCTTCCCATACTCCAGTTTTTACACCAATATCACCTGGTTCGTTTTCTAGGTATTCAAGTCTTTGGTCAACCCTTGTTACTGTAGCCTTGTTTGAGCCTCCAGTATCTTCGCCTTTTTCAATATAGTAGTCATGACCTACTTGTGGAGTTCCAACACCATCTTCAAATCTTGGGTTGTATTTTACTTGACCTTGTTCGTCAACTACAACTTCAAAATATACATTTGATTTTTGGTAACCATCTGGAGCTTGTTCTTCTTCTAGTCTGTATGTTCCCGGTGGATATTGTCCAAAATCAGCTTGACCGTTATCATCAGTAAATTTGTTGGCAAGTGTCTTTCCGTTTCTATCTTTTAGAACAAATTCTGCACCTTGAAGTCTGTTTCTAGTTCCGTCGTCTTTAAAAGTGTCGCCAAATTTTGTAATAGTAATTGGACTTTTTGTGAATTCTTCGTTTGTTACTATTAGTTGATTATCTTCACCTTCTCCTGTTGACTTGCTTAGTGTGACTTTTTGAGTAAGATTTGTTTGATTAGCAGTATCTTTATCTGTCAACCAATCATAATTTAAGTTAATAGATTGTTTTTCTCCAACATTAGCTTTTACTTTTACTAAGAATCCCCAGTCATTTGCAAATCTATCTTTAGGGAAGTAGATTTGGTAACCAGTTTTTCCTGTATAAGCATCTACTTTATTAGAAGTACCTATAATCTCGTGATTATTTGCTGTGTTTATTACATTATCTCCTAGTAATGAAGTATATTGATCAGCAATTTGTTTTTCCATGCTGTATCTAACATTTTGTCTAAAACCTGGAGATACATCGTAAGCTGTAACATCTGTAATGTTTACACCTGGAATAGAAATGTTAAGTCTTGTATTTCTATTTGTACCTTCACCACCATTATTGCTTTGTGGTTTTAGGTAAAGGTAGAATTCTACTTCGCCATTGTCATTAATCTTTCCATAATGCATAGCGTTCATGTAGTCTGGCCAGTTAGGTGCACTGTCGTGTTGAACAAGTTTTGTTTGACTTTTTCCTCCAATTAGTTGGATATTGCTACCATTTACACTGATTGTACCATCTTCTGCTATGGTGATTGTTTTTTGTGATTGGTCAAGCTTGTATCCTGCTGGAGCTTTTGTTTCCTTCAAAGTATAAGTTCCAGGCATTACATTGCTGAAAGTTGCCTTACCTTCAGAGTTAGTAATTATTTCTGGTTGGTTGTCACCTAATAACTTGAATGTTGCTCCGGATAGTTTATTGCTTGGGTCCTTGCTGTCAACTTTTACTACTGTAAATGTTACAGGTTCTGGTTTTGTTGTATCTATAGCAGAGTTGTGAATATATTGAACTTTCCTGTCTTCTAGATAGTAGTTGGCATTTTCGTTATACTTGTACGTTTTGCCATTTACTTCTACAGTATCTGGGCTGAATACTTGTTCTATCTTATTATCTCTTTTTGAAGGCTCATGAGTTGTTTCGTCAATGTCCCAGTATCTTGCGTTAGGAATTGTAACAAATCTTGTGTTTTGTCCAGCAACGCCTGCGTCTACATGGACTTTACCAAGTTCATTTCCTTTGTTGTCTTTTGCTATAAAGTCTTGAGCTGGCATTGTCATGCCTTGTTCTGGCAAGTTCCAAACTTGGTCGATATATAGGTCTTGGAATTTTGATATTTTAACTCCTGATATTTTGTAAGAATGTGGAGTGTTTGTATTATCTACGTCGTGTGTAAATTGATATACGCCAATGTTACCTACAGCTTGGGAAGTATTAGGATCAGTTTCTTTATCTGGAATAGAAGTTAAGTCTTTTTCTTGTTCTTTTACTATCATCTTACCAGTAGCTGTATCTACACCATAAACTACTCTCTTTCCTGAAAGATTGGTTGGATTTCCTTCAAGTGTTCTAGTTTTTAAAGGTAGACCATTATTTTTATCTAATGTACATACTCCGTCTGTTATAGTCCATTGAGCATTTGTATTTGATAAAAATTTTCCTTCTATAGTAGTACGATTATTTATACCTACTCTTGTAGGTGTGTCTTGTTCTACTTTGTCCTTTGGATATCCCTTATCCATAACACTTCTTACTGCGCCGATATAGTTGTTATCTTTTGTAAGAATAGTAGATATGTCTAATACATAAGCTGCTTGTCTATTGCTTACAGGTGTATAGATAGTATACATATAGGATTTTGTTGATTGATTTATTGTAGAGTGCTTTGAATCAACTATTCCTGTGTTGCCTTTAATATCATTATTATCTTGGATATTTTCAGTAGAATCACTTGAAGTTATACTTTCGATTCCCTTAAGCCCTGAACCTTCTACTAGAGTGAAGTTCATCTTCATTCCTAGGTCATTTGCTAAATCTTTGCTAGATTCAATTTTTACTACCCAGTTTATTCCAACCATTTCCCCATTTTCTATGACTGGATTACCAACTGAGTCAATATCCAATTTATAGTTTCTACTTGAGTCAACTATTTGAGTTACGTCATCTCTACCTGGTTCTATTATTGAACCTGCTGGGTTACCATTTTTATCAACCTTTTGTGGTACAAGGTCTTTTGGTGGATTTATTAGTCCTAAACCTGATACCTTGTTAATAACAGTAAAGTTTCCATTATCATCTAGTTTTATATTTGCTGTGTTGTAGTCTACTGGAATAACTACAGGCACTTGAATATTTTGAGCAATAGGCTCTTTTATTTTATAAGTTAGTATATTATTTCCAGAGTCATATGTTGGCTTTTCTGTAATTACTTTTCCATTATATTCAAGTGGAGGAAGACTACTTACATCTTTTACTTTAAGTTGATTATCCAAGTGAATATTAAAGAATTGCCCTGGTTGAATTGGTCCAGTTGCATTTGAAGTGTCAAATCTCGTTCTTATTATAAACTTCTTGTTCTTTAAATTTGCTTTTTCTTCTTCAGTAAGTGGATCAGAACCCATCGCAGCCATCAAAACTTGTGGGCTAAAGTTCTTGTCGGCATCTTTTTCGATAAGTGCTTTGATTGCATCTGCGTTATCGTCCATTAGTTTTGCTTGTTCTTCTTTTGTTAGGTGATATTTTTCTTCAAAGCTGGATAATAATGCTTGAACTTCTTTTAATCCATTTGCTTCAGTGCTTAGAATTGCTTTTAGTTCACGGTCTGCTTTTTGAAGATTTGTTAATCCAAAGAATTCTTTAATGCCTTCTAATAATCCTTTTGTTTCTTTGCTGACTTCTTTGTTGTCAGTTGCCTTGTTATTGTCTTCTTTATTATTAGCATCTTTTTTGTCTTCTGATTTTTTGATGTCTTCTTTTTTGTCTTGTAATGCTTTGTCAAATTCTTCTGCTTTTTGTTTTCTTTCTTCTGGTGTTGCAGGTTCTTTTTTGACTTCTTCAGTTGTTTCCTTCTTCTTTATAATAGGTTCTTCTTGGTTTTCTTCTGTGTCTTTTTCAAGTCCAAGAAGTTTTTTGTTTTCAAGGTCTTTTTTCGCTTTTTCTTCAGCGGCTTTTTTAGCTTCTGCTTCAGCTTGTTTTTTGGCAAGCTCTTCTTGTTTTGCTTTTGCTTCGGCTTTTTGTTTTGCTTCAGCTTCTGCTTTTAACTTTTCAGCTTCGGCTTTTGCTTTGGCGTCTGCTTCTTGTTTTGCCTTGGCATCTTTTTCAGCTTTGGCTTTTTCTTCAAGAGCTTTTTGTTCTTCTGTTTTTTTAGCTTCTTCAGCTTTTATTTTTTCAGCTTCTGCTTTTGCTTTAGCGTCTGCTTCTTCTTTAGCTTTGGCATCTGCTTTTGCTTTTTCTTCGGCTTCTTTCTTTGCTTTTTCTTCAGCTTCGGCTTTTGCCTTGGCATCTGCTTCTGCTTTGGCTTTGGCGTCTGCTTTTGCTTTTTCTTCGGCAACTTCTTTTTTGTGTTCTATTGATGATATAACTTCAGCTGGTAATTGTTCTGTTTGATATGTGCTGTAAGTTTTATCATCTAATATAGCTGCAAATAAGTCTGCATTTTGTTTTACTTCAAGTGGATTATTGTCATCCTTATTAAGAGCTATTGTTGTAAGTTTGCTGTCAACTGCTTTGTCAACTTTGAAGTCGAAGATGTAAGTGCGGTTGTGTTTGTCACCTTCTGGTACTTCGCCATCTTGTTGAAGTCTGCGTTCTTCTGCAAGTTGAAGTCTGTGTTGTTCTGTTGATTTTAGATTTTCTGGAAGTTTGTTGAACAATCCTTCTTTGTCAAAATCAAATTCGTCAACGACTTTAAGGCTGTATACTTTGTAGTCGTCTCCAAAGTCTTCCTTGTCAGCTTGAGGCACGTAGTTGTTATGGATTCTGTATTTTCCATCTTCTTGTACTACGGATACATCCAAGCTCAATCCTTGATCTTTGAGTGATTTGTCCACTCTGTCGAATTCTTTGTGAGCCTCTTCTACTGTATCAAATGTCCTCTCGTCATAAAGACTAAAATCCTTTCTAACTAATAGTTTGATGTTAGAGTTGATGTTCGTGGTGTTCAATACAAACTTGACGTTCGTATCTGTGTCCAGATTCTTGTCATCAATTACTGTAGCGAGGTTCAATGAAAAGTTGGCATAGGTATCCTGTTTCAAGGTCTCGAGCTTTTGTATTACGTATCTCTTGTCGAGCTCTTCCTCCTTAGCGAATGATGTTATGGCTGGAACGCATGATTGTATGAACATCAGCATTACCATGACTAACGCCGTTAGTCTATCAAATATTTTCTTCATTTTAACCTCCTGAATTACTTGATTTTTATCTCAAATGTTAGTTTTTTGATATTTATTATACTATTTTTATTCTCTACTGATTTACATGCATTTAGAATAAAATACTACAAACATTCAGCTAATTAATGCATGTCGTTTGCATCTATCCCCTAAAAGTAAAGAAAGAATCAGCCCAACATATTTTATGAATAATGTTGCCTGACTCTGTTAGTTCTAAATAAAATGCATCGCTTTTTATATCCATTAAAATTACGTTTGCTTCTGTTTTTATGTAATATATATTTGCATGTATTATTTATGTGTAGTTTACCACGATATATAAGAAATGTCAATTTATATGAATTGTTCATATAGTTTTTATGATTTTTTGATGTTATACAAATAAAGTTTTATTAAACATTTACAAATTACTTTTTAAATAGATTTTATTTGTTTTGTTTTTATCTTATTACTGACTAATTTGTTGTATTTTACTTTATATTATGAAATTAATTGGTAATTTGATATTTATTCTAAGTTTTTTGTTCAAATATTATCCTATATATTTGGTAAGCTATAACATAAAAATTTAGGAATATTTTTATAAATTTACTGATAATTTTAAGTAAACGTTATAATTTATGTGTTTTAGACAGGAATTTTTTGATATAATTTGTTACTAAGAGCTAAAAACATCGTATCGTTTGCAAATTTTTTTAAAATTTGTTTAGATTTATTAAATATTTGTGATTATTTTGAAAATAATTGGGTATAATGATTGGTTAAATTATTTGGATTGGAAAATAAATTGAATAATTTAAAATAAAAAAAGACTACAGATTCGTGAATGAATCTATAGTCTTGGCGAACGATAGAGGATTCGAACCCCCGACCTTCTGGTCCGTAGCCAGACGCTCTATCCAGCTGAGCTAATCGTTCATATACAACAAAACAGATGTA